>Ga0247609_10000073_pt1 | contig 134961 bp, 104 predicted proteins | sample 172DNAGHGlowgp2_FD_193487 | JGI IMG/M metagenome (GOLD analysis project Ga0247609, IMG submission 193487) | Sheep rumen microbial communities from Palmerston North, Manawatu-Wanganui, New Zealand - 1728 DNA GHGlow gp2 | ecosystem: Host-associated > Mammals > Digestive system > Stomach > Rumen...
AGAAGTACTATCCGAACTTCGAGATGGAATACAAGTTCGACCCGATCCGTCAGGCCATCGCCGACAGCTGGCCGAACAAGATGGACGACAGCTGCGCCCGCAAGGAGTGGGGCTGGAACCCGAAGTATGACCTCGACAAGATGACGGTCGACATGATCGAGACCTTGAAGAAGAAGTTGCTGTGATTACACAACATAATGTTTCACGAATAGCGGAGACGGGATGTTTCCGCTATTCGATTTTTATGCAACTATGATAATACTCTGGGAAAAAATCAAAATAATTATGATTATTCCATGGAGTTTTGTCGATAACCTGCGCAAATAGGGTAAAAGCACCATGGTTGCGCAACATATCGTAATATTTTCTGCGCAAATGGGTCAAATAATTGCCATTTGCGCAAATTATTTTTCGGTTTTCGCGAAGGGGTTACCCCTCGAAAAGCTCATCCAACACCACCTCGCATTGGACACCTTCGCTGTGGGCGTTTTGTTTTACGCCTTCTGTAGTCACAAAAGTAAGTAGGACTGACTTTTTCGTGCCGGTTTCCTCAATGAAAGTCGTCAGTCTGTCGTTGAGCGTTTTTTCATAGTCTTGGTCGATCTCGTATTTTCCTTGGCAATACTTCATTTCGCAGACGTTTATCGTCTCGTCTTTTCGGTCAATAAGCAGGTCGATTTGGCTGTTTTTCGTTGCCGATGAACTTCGCCAAGAACAAGTAATTGTCTGCACTCCGCTGATTCCCAATGCTTTCTTGATTTGTAGCAGGTGTGCCAAGCAAAGGCGCTCAAAAGCAATCCCGCTCCAAGCGTTGTGCAGTGGGCTTTTGCAGGAGGTCGTCCAGAAATGCTCGTCGTGATACCTGTTTTGGACGATGAAATCAAAATAAAACAAGGTGTAAAAATCGATGAGTTGGAACAATGTGTCGCTTTTTTGCCTTTTTTCGGTGGGCTTTTGGATGTTGCCAAAAGGCTCATAAGTTCTTATGAATCCGCATTTTTCCAATTCTTCCAACACGCTGCTCAAGGCTCCGTTGTCGGTGACGTTGGCTGTTTTCACGATTTCCTGACGGGTCAAGCCTTTGCCTTTTGTGGCCAAAGCCGTCACCACTTGGATGTGCGAGTTGGCTTTCTTGAACAGGGCATGGTAAAGTTCGTTGAACTCGTCCTTGAGGCTTGCGTTTGGGGCAAAAAACAGCATATCAATGTTTTGCGCCACGCTTTTGCTTTTGTCCATCAGCGACATATAATAAGGTATGCCTCCCATGACCATATAACACTCCGCGATTTGTTTCCTTGAATAGGAAAAGCCGTAAGCCCGGAAATAGGTTTCACATTCATTCAGCGTAAACGGCTCGAGCACAATCTGATGCGTGATTCGGTTGTGCAATCCGCCTCTACTGTGGATGAGATTGTCAATCATCCAAGAGGTTGCCGAGCCGCAAACTACCAATTTGATGTCGTCGCGCAACGAGGCCCAACTGTTCCAGAAGTTTTCCAATGCAGCCACAAACCCTGATTTGGCCGTGGCCAACCAAGGCAATTCGTCGATGAAGATGATTTTGTTGCCTTTGGGCATGGCTTCCAAATGTTGCGACAATTGGTAAAAGGCTAATATCCAGTTTTTTGGAATTTCAATCCGCTCGGTTTGGAAATGTTTTTGAATGGCGATGGCGAAGTTGATGAGTTGCTCGTTTTTTGGCACTTCATGCGCACCTGTCAAGAAAAAGGCGAATTTGTCGTTGGCGGCTTTTCGGATGAGAAAGGTTTTCCCGATCCTTCGGCGACCATATACAGCGATAAATTCCGACCCTTTTGAGTTGAGATAATTCGTAAGTGTTTTGTATTCAGCGTTTCTGCCAATGAATTTCTTTTCCATATCAACGAAATTTTCTGCGCAAAGGTATAAAGAATTCCGTAGTTGCGCAACTTATCGAAATATTTTCTGCGCAAATATGAAAAATAATACATGGTTGCGCAAGTTATCAATGGATTTTTGCGGGAAACACCTTACTAACATGACAAAACTCCGTGAGTATGCAAAGTTTTAATGATTTTTCCATAGAGTTTTGTCGATTTTGTGATTTTTTTGAAAGAATTAATAGAACGGGTTAAGGTGTATGGAATGGCGATGGAAAAGTTGATGGACTATGGTTGTGAGAAAAGCATTATCTTTGTACCCTCAAACTATACCTTTATTAATATGCTCTCCAACCTAAAAAAATACCATATCATTCTCGCCTCCAAGTCGCCGCGAAGACAAGAACTGCTGCGCGGCATGGGCGTGGGTTTTGAGATTATGACCAAGGAAACGCCAGAGAATTATCCGGCGGAGTTGCCATTGGATGAGGTGCCCAAATACCTCAGCCTGCAAAAGTCGTTGGCATTCAAGAATGATGAATTGCCCACTGATTATCTGCTGATTACTTCTGATACTGTTGTCATTTGCGAAGGCGAGATTTTGGGCAAGCCCAAGGATAGGGAAGAGGCTGAAAGGATGTTGCGGATGCTTTCGGGTAAGACACATCACGTTGTGACAGGCGTGACGGTGCGCTCGGCAGAAAAGACGGAATCATTTGCGGTGCGCTCCGATGTGACCTTTGCGGAACTGGAGCAAGACGAAATCGACTATTACATCGAGCATTGCCAGCCCTTCGACAAGGCGGGTGCCTACGGCATCCAGGAGTGGATTGGCTATGTGGGCATCAGTGGTTTGGAAGGCTCGTTTTATAATGTGATGGGCCTCCCGACGCGAAAACTGTATCAATGCTTGAAAACGTTTTGACTTTTTTTCTAATTTTGCGCAATATTGTTGTAAAATGGAGAAAAAACGTCCCCAAATACTGATTACCAACGACGATGGCTTTGCCGCCAAAGGCCTGCGCAAATTGGTCACACTGATGCGCACCCTTGGTGATGTGACGCTCGTCTCCACCGATGAGGTCATGTCGGCCAAGAGCCATTCGTGTACCATCCGCGAGAGAATCTATGTGCGTCTTGTGCAAGAGGAGGAAGGCTTCAAGGAGTACCGCTGCAACGGCACGCCCGTCGACTGCGTGAAGCTGGGCTACCAAAAGCTGATGCCCGAACCGCCTGATTTGGTGGTCTCAGGCATCAACCATGGGATGAACGCCGCTTCGACGGTGGTTTATTCCGGCACCATCGGCGCGGTTATCGAGGCTTGCATGAACGGCTTGACGGCTATTGGTTACAGCCTCTTCAGCCTCGACCCTGATGCGGACTTTGACCATCTCGACTCGGCCATTCTTGAAATCACGAAGAAAGTGCTGAAAGAGGGTTTGCCCAAGGGCGTTTGTCTCAACGTGAACTTCCCAAAACGAAGTGAAGAACCATTGAAAGGCATCAAAGTTTGCCGACAGGCGGCCTGCCGTTGGGTGGAGCTGTTCAAGGACCAGTATGACGAAAATGGACAGCAGTTCTACGACCTCGAAGGCACCTTCGAGAGCGACGACATCACACCTGACACCGATCTCTGGGCCTTGCAGAACAACTATGCCTCGCTGGTGCCTACCTGTTTCGATTGGACGGCACATGCCCAAATCGAACCGATGAAGAATTATGAATCATTAAGTATAAAACCATGAAAATCAAGGATAACTTTTGGCTTGGATTGTTGGCTGGCGCGGCCAGTTTCGGATTGTTTTATTTGCTGCTAAGCCTCATCAATTGGGCGAAGTTGGGTGCTTTTTCCGTCCGTGCGCCGTTTCTGTTGGCCTTCATTCCCGGAATCGTCTTGTTCAGGATGATGCTCGTGAAGTGGAACCTCGACAAGATGGGGCGTGGGGTGTTGGCGGTTACTATTGTTGGGATGCTTTTAGTTTTCTTTCTTGTTTAATTAATTGATAACCAATGAAATATTACATCATAGCAGGTGAAGCATCGGGCGATTTGCACGCTTCCAATCTCGTGGCCGAAATCAAGAAGAAGGACAAAAAGGCGGAGTTTCGGGGCTGCGGTGGCGACCGAATGAAGGCCGAGGGCGTCGACTTGTTGAAGCACTACCGCACGATGGCCTACATGGGCTTCGTGGAGGTGGCTGTCAACTTGCGCAAAGTGCTTGGCAACATCACTCAGGTGAAGAAAGACATTGTTGAATACCAACCTGATGCGCTTATCCTTGTTGATTATCCAGGATTTAACTTGCGCATCGCAAAGTTTGCCCATGAGAAAGGACTCAAGGTGTTTTATTACATCTCGCCCCAGGTTTGGGCTTGGAAACGCCGTCGCGTGAAGAAGATTAAGGTTTCTGTTGATAAGATGCTGGTTATCTTGCCTTTCGAGGAGGAATTTTACAAGAATTATGGCGTGGATGTGACCTATGTCGGCAATCCGTTGCTCGACGAGTTGGCCAAGTTCGGCACAGCCAATCGCTCGATTTTCTTGCGTCGCAACAGCTTGGGCGAGAAGCGCGAAATTATCGCTTTGTTGCCTGGTAGTCGCAAGCAGGAGGTGAAACGGATGCTCCCCGTGATGCTGAAAGTGGCTTCGCATTTCCCAGACTATCAATTTGTTGTAGCTGGCGTTTCGTCGCTCGAAAAAGCATTGTACAAGAAAATCATGGGTACTGCTGATGTCTTTTTCGTTGAGAATCAGACCTATGAACTGTTGCAGAATTCGAGTGCGGCCTTGGTGACTTCGGGCACAGCGACCTTGGAAACTGCGTTGTTCTCGGTTCCTGAGGTGGTTTGCTACAAGGCTACAGGCTTTTCTTACCGCCTCGCTAAATGGATGATCAAGGTGAAGTTTATTTCGTTAGTCAACTTGGTGATGGATAAGGAGGTCGTCAAGGAGTTGATCCAGAGTGATTTGAATGAAGAGAATCTCGTCAATGAACTCGACTTGCTGCTCCATAACGGCAAGCGTCAGTGCCAGTTGCTTGAGGATTACGAGGAACTGAAAGATCGTTTGGGCAACGCGGGTGCCTCGGAGATGGCTGCCATTGCGATTTGTGATGCTATTAAATTAAAACGTTAGGTGTCAAATGGTTAGGGTTTTTAGATAGCGTATGAACGATTGGAGCAAATACCCCTTCGTCAGGATGCTGTTGCCTTTTGCCTTAGGCATTTGGTGCAGTTCGTGTCTGCCCTTCCTCCATATCCAATCTATTTCCTTGGTTTTCTTAGCTTTATCCTTGCTTCTTTTTTCTTTCGTCGCATCCGTGACACTGAAAAGGCAGCGATTCAGTTGGCTTTTTGGGACGGTGATGAGCTGCTATCTTTTCATGGCAGGCTATGCTTTGACGCGCGTCCATGATGCTGAAAGCCAGAAAGATTATTTCAGGAATTATGCTGACGATGCGACCTATTATGTGGCTCGGGTTTACGACGACCCAACTGAACGCGAGAAAAACATCCGCATGGTGTTGCAATTGGAGTACCAGTTCGGCGACAGCTTGCCGTCGCGTCCTGTCGCAGGCAAGGTGATGGCTTATTTCCCTAAGTCGGATTCGGCTTTTTCTTTGCGTTATGGCGATTTGGTCGCATTTCCTGCACCGATTCGCGAAGTGAGCGGACCGAAAAACCCAGAGGAGTTCGACTATAGTGCTTATTTGACGAGGAAAGGTATTACAGGGCAGGTGTTTCTTCGCGAAAGCGATTGGCTGGATCTTCAAGTCAACAATGCCAATCCGATTTATGCTTTTTCCTACCGCTTTCGCGATGTGCTATTGACTTCGTTACAACGCAGTGGGTTGAGCGACAATGAGTTTGGTGTGGCTGCAGCCATTTTGTTGGGCTACGACGACAAGCTCGCCGATGATGTGCGCAAGAACTATGTGGCGGCAGGCTCGATGCACATCCTTTGCGTCTCGGGTATGCATGTGGGCATTATCTATCTGTTGGCAAGTTTCTTGCTGGCTTTCCTTAATCACAAGAAGTGGCAAAAAATGTTGAAGCACTTGCTTTTGCTCGCCTTGATATGGTTTTATGCGCTTATCGCCGGCTTGTCGCCTTCCATTTTACGCTCTGCGTTGATGATTTCGTTTGTCATCATCGGTGAACTGATACGACGGAAAGGATTTATTATCAACTCAATAGCGGCTTCTGCGTTCGTCTTGTTATGCGTCAATCCGAACAACCTGTTCGAAATCGGTTTCTTGTTATCCTATTCGGCGGTCATTGGTATTGTGGTGTTGCAAAGGCCAATCTATAACTTGCTGTATTTCAAGAATAAACTGTTGGATAGAGTTTGGGAGATTACGGCCGTTGCCCTTGCGGCACAAATTGCCACGGTCCCTTATACCTTGTTCTATTTCAACCAGTTCACTACCTATTTCTGGCTCAGCAACCTGTTTATGACTCCGATCTCGTTTGTCGTGGTCATCAGTGGCATGGTGTTGCTCTTGGTTTCATGGATTCCTTTCGTCAACACTTTGGTTGGCTATTTTGTTTGGGGTGCGGTTTATGTGATGAATTGGGTCGTCGCCACGATAGAACGATTGCCTTTTTCGATTGTGAAAGGCTTGTATATCAGTGATTTTGAGTTTACGATGCTGCTTTTGGCGTTTGTCCTGCTTTTGCTGATGGTTTCGCTACGCAAACGCCGTTTTCTCGTGGCCGTGTTGTCGTCACTATTGTTGTTTATGGTCTCGCTCACGGTCCGGTTGTATCAGGCTGATAACCAAGATGCCATGGTCGTTTACAGTCTCCGCAACCATACTGCCGTAGATTTTGTCAGTGGTGGGCAACATGTGCTTTTGGCCGATTCCACTTTGATGGCCGACGAATCGACGCTCGATTATAGCGTGAAGGGGAGTTGGGCAAAGCGTCATCTTTCGTTGCATCCACAAGTGATTGGTTTTGAGGAGGATTTTGAGAATGCTTATCTTTGCAAGAAGTCGAATTTGGCCTCCTTCGACGGAAAACTGTTGGCTTTGTGGAATGACGAGCGTTTCACCGATACCTTGTCTTATCGTTTGCCTGTCGATTATCTCTTGGTGATGGGTAGGCAAAATCCTGACATCCAGTCGGTTGTTAATGGCTATGAAGCCAAAATGCTGCTGATTGACGGCACGGTTCCTCGCTATTTGGCCGAAAAATGGATGGTGCAGGCCACTGAAAAACAGCTTCCTGTTTACGATTTGTCGGCTGGGGCTTTGGTGGTCGACTTGGGCGAATAGGCCGTGATGACAACCGCCGAAAGAATCAAGGCGATACCGATGGCCAAGTTCAGTCCAAAGCTTTCATGGAAGACGAAAATGCCGATGAGGACCGCTGTCAGAGGTTCCAAGGCACCAAGGATGGCCGTCGACGTGGCTCCGACATATTTTGAGGCGTAAACCATTAGCACCAGTGAAAGCGTGGCAGGCACCACGGCGAGCCAACCTGCATAGAACCAGCTTGTTGCGTTTTTGGGTAGTTGAAGTGGGTTGCCCGTGACCCATGCAAAAACCGCCATGCCGAGGGTGCAATAGCCAATCACATAGAAGTTGATCTTGAACGACGACATCTGCAATGGGCAACGGTTCACCACTATAATATATATGGCGTATGTGAGGGCCGAGATGAGCACGAGAATCACGCCGGTGGGGTTGAGGGTGCCGCCCGAATCGCTCCAATACAGCAGCACAACGCCGACTAACGACAGCACGATGGCCGCCACGGTCTTGAGGGTGACTTTTTCGCGGAATAGCACCGCCATGATGACTGCCGTCATGATGGGGTAGGTAAAGAGAAGGGTGGAGGCCACGCCTGCTGCGATGTACTTGAAACTGGAATACAACGTCATTGATGAGGCGATGAAAAGGAGTCCCAAAGCGGTTAGGATACCGAACTCCCGTTTTGTGACTTTAAGGCTTTCCTTCCTGAAAACCAATATCATGGTGATGATGATCCATGCGATTCCGAAGCGGCAAAAGAGCACCGAGCTGGTGGTCATGCCTTGCTCGTAGAGTTTCAGTGCGCCCAAGGGGTTGGTGCCGTAGAAAATAGCGGCCAAAATGCCGCTGATGGTTCCAAAAAGCTTCTTGTTGCTTTTGATGTTGTTCATAAAATAAAGAATATCAAATTGTTATGTAAAAATATAACGGCTCTGAAAAGCGGCGCAAAAGTAGTGAAATCTTTGATACATTGTCGCATTTACCCATTCCTGAAACCGAAGAACGGCCTATACGGTTGCTCCGTAGGAGCTTGCTTTTAATAACAACGTGCTGGATTCCAGCAAACAACGTGCAACGTACCAGCAAGTTATGCTCCGTAGGAGCTGCCTTTTAATAACCAAGATGTAGCGAACTGGTAGGATGATGCTCCGTAGGAGCTTTCTTTTGTTGGTCTCTTGTAATTTGCCTCAAAAAAATGCTGTTTTTAACATGTTGATAAACAGATAAATAAATAATAATTTCAAAAAAAGTTGAAAAAAATCTCAAAAAATGCTTGCCAGTTCGGAAAAAGGTCGTACTTTTGCACCCGCAAAGCAAAGCAATAGAGTTCTTTTTCAGGCTGGTCCGGTAGTTCAGTTTGGTTAGAATGCCTGCCTGTCACGCAGGAGGTCGCGAGTTCGAGTCTCGTCCGGACCGCTCACAGAGCAACCCCAAAAAGGTTGCTTTTTTTATATCCATTCCCGAAAGTAATTGACTATGTCATTCATCGATGAAATCAACCGTAGGCGTACCTTCGCCATCGTCAGCCACCCCGACGCGGGTAAGACCACTCTGACCGAGAAACTGCTGCTTTACGGCGGCGCCATCCAAGTGGCCGGTGCCGTGAAGTCGAACAAGATCAAGAAAACCGCCACGTCCGACTGGATGGAAATCGAACGGCAACGCGGTATCTCGGTGGCCACCTCAGTGATGGGTTTTGATTACAAGAATATCAAAATCAATATTCTGGATACGCCTGGCCACAAGGATTTTGCCGAAGACACTTTCCGCACATTGACGGCTGTGGACAGCGTCATCGTGGTCATTGATGCGGCCAAGGGCGTTGAGTCGCAGACCGAGAAATTGGTCGAAGTGTGCCGTATGCGCAACACACCTATTATTGTTTTCATCAACAAGATGGACCGTCCGGGCATGGACCCGTTTGAGCTTTTGGACGAAATCGAGCAGAAGCTGAACCTGAAACTCACCCCATTGAGCTGGCCCATCAACAGCGGACCCAAGTTCAAGGGCGTTTACAGCATCTACGACAAAAGCCTCTACCTTTTCAATTCCGACAAACAGCACATCACCGAGGGCATCGCTTTCGACGACCTCGCGAATCCCGACCTCGACAAGATGATTGGCGAAGATGCCGAAACGCTGCGCAACGAGACGGAACTGGTGCAAGGCGTTTACGACAGCTTCTCGCGCGACGCGTATTTAAAAGGTGACATTTGCCCCGTGTTTTTCGGTTCGGCTTTGAACAATTTCGGCGTGAAGGAACTGCTGGACTGCTTCATCGAGATTGCGCCCACGCCCATCGGTCGCGATACGGTGGAGCGCCGCATCGAGCCGACGGAGGAGAAGTTTACGGGCTTCGTCTTCAAAATCCACGCCAACATGGACCCCAATCACCGCGATCGCATCGCGTTTGTGCGCGTGGTGTCGGGCCGCTTTGAGCGCAACAAGAACTACTTCCACGTGCGCCAACGCCGCGAACTGAAGTTTTCGAACCCAACGGCTTTCATGGCACAGAAGAAATCCGTGCTCGACGAAGCCTATCCTGGCGACATCGTGGGCCTTTACGATGCGGGCAACTTCAAGATTGGCGACACACTGACCGAAGGAGAGATCCTTAATTATAAAGGTATCCCGAGCTTCTCGCCCGAGCAGTTCCGCTATGTGGAGAACGCCGACCCGATGAAGTCGAAGCAGTTGGCCAAGGGCTTGGAACAACTCACCGACGAAGGCGTGGCCCAGCTCTTCACGGGCAAGATGACAGGAAGGAAAATCATCGGCACGGTGGGCGAGCTTCAGTTTGAGGTCATCCAATACCGCTTGCTGCATGAGTACAATGCCTCGTGCCGCTACCAGCCCATTTCGCTTTATAAGACCGCTTGGATTACCAGCGATAACCAAGAGCAATTGGCTGATTTCAAGATGCGTAAGGGACTGAACCTCGCCGAAGACAAGGACGGTCGCGACGTTTTCTTGGCCGAATCGCCCTACGCCTTGCAGATGGCGATGGAGAAATATCCCGACATTGAGTTCCATTTCACCTCGGAGTTTTGAGTTTTTTTTCTCACGGAGATCGCAGGTTTTTCCTACGCTGCTCGTGTTGACTCGCGTTGCTTTATTCTGACGCATGGCGTGTTTTATTTGACAGGGGTTGCTGTCCTTGCGGACTTCACCCCTGCTTAATGTCCGCCATCGCTCCGCGACTGTTGTAGCGGACACTCCAGAACCCTGAAAGGGTGACGAGATGTCATCGGGCGATTTCAATCCCCGTATGAGTGTGGTGGTATGAATCCCTGACGAAAAAGAAAAACGACAAAAAATCGTGGGAATTTGTGTTGGGGAAATGAAATTATTCCCTAACTTTGCGCCAATCTTAAATATTAAATGTCAAATCTTAAATCAATTACGCTTATGGGTAAATTTATGCAAGAATTCAAGGAGTTCGCCATGAAGGGCAACGTCATGGACATGGCTGTCGGTGTGGTCATTGGCGGCGCGTTCGGAAAAATCGTCAGCTCGTTAGTGTCTGACATTATCATGCCGCTCATCGGCGCCATCACTGGTGGCCTCAACTTCACCGACTGGAAGTGGGAAATCATGGCCGAGCAGCTTAATGAAGCTGGCGAAGTCGTCAAACCGGCCCTTTGTCTGACTTGGGGCAACTTCCTGCAAGTCGTGTTCGACTTCATCATCATCGCCTTCTCGATCTTCTTGGTCATCAAGGGCATCAACAAGCTGAAGAGACAACCCGAGCCGGAGCCTGAGGCACCTGCCGCTCCCGCTGGCCCGACGCAAGAGGAACTCCTCGCCGAAATCCGCGATTTGCTGAAGAACAAGTGATTTTTTGGTTTTCGCTGTTAGCTTTGAGGGCGCATCTGTTTTGAAGGTGCGCCCTTTTGCGTATAATCCGCGCAAACGACAATTTTTTGGCACTTTACGCGGATTATAACTTTATTTTCCACGTTAAGCGCAGTTTTTTGTTGCTTTACGCGGATTATGATTTTATTTTTGGCTATGAAGGCATAAAAATATGCTCTCATAGCCAAAAATCGGCCATTTTTCGGAAATTATATGGGCTTTCGGCAAAAAACACTACATTTGCACTCTCAATGACATGGGTCTATGAAGCGTAAACTGCTGCTTATATTAGGTTTCCTGCTGTGTTTCGCCTTCACCGCGAGGGCGACTCACCAGCGCGCTGCCGAAATCACCTATACTTGGCTCGGTGGCAACGCATACGAGTTTACGCTCACCACTTACAACGTGCCTAATGCCGCCTGGGAACAGCGCGATTCGTTGTTCGTCAGTTGGGGCGATGGCAGCGAGAACTATATCCCCCGCGTCGATTGGCATAATCAGGGCAACGATTGCGTGGTGAATCATTACAAGGCTGTCCATAACTATTCAACCTCAGGGACTTACACCATCAGCATGGAGGATGCCAACCGCAATTTCGGCGTCGTCAATGTGCCCAATTCGGTGATGGTGCCCATGCACATCGAGACGGAACTGGTCATCAACCCGTTCCTCGGCTACAACAACTCGCCGCAGTTGCTCAATGCGCCACTCGATAGGGGTTGCGTTGGCAAACTCTATCTCCACAATCCCTCGGCCTACGACCCTGATGGCGACAGTTTGAGCTACCGACTCGTTAACTGCAAGGGCCAAGATGGCTTGGATATTGCTGGCTATACTTTTCCGCAAGCATCGCAAACATTTGAGATTGATGCGATTACGGGTGAGCTGCGATGGGATGCCCCAGTCCGCCAGGGCGAATACAATGTGGCCATCATGGTGGAGGAATGGCGCCATGGCGTGAAAATCGGCTCTGTTGTTCGCGACATGCAAATCTTGATCTCAGTTTGCGACAACGACTTGCCGCAAATCCAATGCGACGATGAATATTGCATCGTGGCCGGCGAGCAGCTCGACTTTGTCATTTACGCTTCCGACCCCGACGGCGACAACGTCACCTTGACCGCCTCGGGCGCACCGCTCGAGGTGGCGGTCAGTCCGGCAATCCTTAACCCGGAGACGGCTTTTGGATTGCAGCCACAGATGGAGTTCCTTTGGAATACCACCTTCGCCCATGTCCGCAACACGCCTTATCAAGTCGTTTTTCATGCCAAGGACGACGACACGCCCGTCAGCCTGACCAATTTCAAAACGGTGACCATCAATGTGATGGGTCCGAGAGTAGAACATTTTTCCGCCGAATTGCAGGGTCATGATGTTTCGTTGACCTGGAATCCCTATCCCTGCCCCAATGCGTCAGCGTTTTTGTTGTATCGCAAGGCAGGTTGCGATGGCTACGAACCCGATGCGTGTGAAACGGGCATCCGCAGTGGCTATCAATTGATTGCGACATTGAATGATGTGTCAAATACTTCGTATGTCGACCATGACCTCCCGCAAGGCGTGGCATACGAATACCGCATCGTGGCTCGTTTCCCCGATGGGGCGATGAGCATCGTCAGTGACGCGGTTTGTGTGGAATTGAAAAACGACAGCCCGCTGATGACCCACGTCAGCAACGACAGCATTGACCTCGCTTCGGGTCAAGTCAGGGCATGTTGGATACAACCAAAAGAGATTGACGGACAATATGTTGCGCCCTTCAGCTATGCTTTGACCCGCGTCAGCGATGGAGCAACGGCTATCGTTTACGAAGGCGCCGACACGAGTTTCTTGGATGCGGGTGTCAATTTGGGTGAGGTCGGCACATTAATATATAAGGTGGAGATGCGCGACGCCAACCAGCAACTGATGGGGTCGAGCGCTACGGCTGCGGCTGTCATGCTTGCGGCTACTTCGACGTTTGAAGAAGCCCGACTTTCGTGGACCGAAGCGGTGCCTTGGCTTGTAGATAGCACACAGGTTTTCAAGGAGATAGGAAATCGTTTTGTGAGAATAGCCACGACTTCGGCTTTTGAATATGTTGATGCGGAAGTGGAAAGCGATGAGACTTACCGCTATTACGTCCGCACTTTCGGCCACTATACGATGGAGGGCATCATGCGGCCTTTGGTGAACTATTCCGCCATCAAGACGGTGCGCATCGGGCACGAGGAGCCGATGGAAGAGTTTTCTTACACGCTGCCTAACGTGATCACGCCCAACGGCGATGGCTTCAATGACGTTTTTGAGCCAAAGGTGACAGGACTTGATCGGATTGTGGGAGCCAAAACCGTGATTTTCAACCGTTGGGGCAATATCCTTCACGACACCGACGACCCGCTCATCCAGTGGGACGGCAAGAGCAAGATGACGAAATTGGACTGCCCGACAGGCACCTATTTCTATATTACCAACATCACCTACATCGGCGAGGCAGGGGAGGATCAACTGCACCTGCAAGGTTCCATCACCATCGTCCGGTAAAAACAGTAGAGACGCAAAATTTTGCGTCTCTACCCATAATTCGTTTAATTCGCAAAATTCGCCGTTTTCAAAAACAGCAATTCGCCGAATCAATATTTCATCATCTCGATGAGGTCGACCATGCGGTTGGAATAGCCCCATTCGTTGTCGTACCACGACATGATCTTCACCATCTTGCCCATCACCATCGTGCTTTGGGCATCGAAGATGGAGCTGTGCGGGTTGTGGATGACGTCGCAGCTCACGATCGGGTCCTCGGTGTATTCGAGCACGCCCTTCATCGGGCCTTCGGCGGCTTCCTTCATGGCGGCGTTGATCTCTTCCTTGGTGGCTTCGGTCTTCAGCATGCAGACGAGGTCGACGAGCGAACCCGTAGGCGTGGGGACGCGGACGGCGATGCCGTCGAGCTTGCCGTTCAGTTCGGGGATGACGATGCCCACGGCCTTGGCGGCGCCAGTGGTGGTCGGGATTTGCGACATGGCGGCCGAGCGGGCGCGGCGCAGGTCGCTGTGCGGACCGTCGAGGATCACTTGGTCGTTGGTGTAGCTGTGGATGGTGGTGATGTAGCCCTGCTCGATGCCGAAGCGGTCGTTCAGCACCTTGGCCACGGGAGCCAGGCAGTTGGTGGTGCAGGAGGCGTTGCTCACGCACTCGATGTCGTCGGTCAGGTCGTTGTTGTTGACGCCCACCACGATGGTGGCGTCGATGGCGTCCTTCGAGGGAGCCGAGAGGATGACCTTCTTGGCGCCGTTCTTCAGGTGGTCGCCATAGCCGCCCTTGCTGCTTTCCTTCGAGCGGAACACGCCGGTGGACTCAACCACCACGTCGGGGGTCTTGCCCCACTTGATGTTCAGCGGCGAGCGTTCGGCCGTGACGGGGACGCGCACGCCGTTGACGATGAGTGCGGTTTCGTCGTATTCCACCGTGCCGGGGAACTTGCCCTGGGTGGAGTCGTATTTCAACAGGTGGGCCAGCACCTTGGTGCTCGTCAGGTCGTTGACGCCCACGATTTCTAAGTTCGGACGTTCGCAGATGATGCGGAACACGTTGCGGCCAATGCGGCCGAAACCATTGATACCTACTTTAATCTTTTCCATTGTAGTCGTGTTAGTTGTTTGTTCGTATTAAAATGAAAGTGCAAAATTACCTATTTTTTTGATTCATTATGTCATTTTTTCGTATTTTTGCGGGCTCAAAATAGGTGAAAAATAATGAAAAACAGGTGTAACTTGTTGAATATGAATAAATTAAATCTTAAATCTTTAAATAATACCAAATCATTAAATCTCAATTAAATGAAAACAACCAGATCTTTGAAAACTGTCGCGTTTGCGCTTGGGCTGGCGGCCATGACGTTGCCGGCCACGACCTTGAACGCACAAGGCAGACCAGGAGGCTTGTTTGGCTCCAATGCGCCCACCGAACAACCGCAAGGCGGGCTGATGGGCAACCGCTCGGGAAGCACTGGTGCCTACAAAATCACTGTCGAACAGTTCGGCGGCGAGAATGGCGGTGGCGAGGGAGGCTTCAACATCGGCACCGAGCAATTTGGCGCCCCGCTTGGCAGCGGACTCTTCATCATGGCTGCGGCTGGCGCGGCCTACGCATTTTCAAAAAAACGTAAAAAACAGGAAAACAACTAACAACACATCAAGACAAAAATGAAAAAACTTAGCACAATCATCATGGCTTTGGCTCTCGTGCTTGGTATGAGCCAATGCAAGAAACAGGAAACACCCACCACGGGCAACACCACGCCCACCAACCCGGGGGTGCACATCACCGTGAACGTGGGCGACCAGGACGGCAAGGACGGCAAGGACAATAACGGCGAAAAACACAACATCGCCCCGGCTTACGGCCTGTTTGCCTTCACCCAAGGCGATGTCCTCTATGTGGGCCACAACAGCAAATACGTGGGCATGCTGACGTTCAACGGTGCATGTTTCGACGGCACCATCTACCCGGACGCAAGCGTCACCGACCAGCCCCTGCACTTCTACTTCGTAGGCAATGCGGAGGTTACTGGAACGCCTGAGGCGAATCAAACCACTTCGCTCAGCATCAGCATTGCTGACCAACACGAGAACCTGCCCGTGCTTTCCTACGGCGCTTCCACGATGCCTTTCACCGGCGCAGGCACCACCTATTCCACCACGCTGAAGAACAAGTGCGCCTTGGTGAGGTTCGACCTTCAGAATCAAGGGAATTATGTAGTTACCCTGTCAAACGTGCCTACGCAGGCCACCGTCAACTTCGCCAATCCTACTTCTGAGACCGCCATTGTGGCCACCGAGGGCCAAGCCAACGGCAATATCACGCTTTATGGCGAGAGTGGAAACACCATGTACAGATGGGCCATCCTGCTGCCTGGCACCAACCTTTCCCCTTCCGTCCACACCAATTTGACTTGGAATGGAGAAGGCCAGCTGCCTGCCATGGGGAACAACACCTATATCAACTCAGGCCTCAGCATTAACAATCCTTTGCCTTTGCCTGATCCGCCTGCGGCAGCATACGCCGTTAAGACAAGTGGCGGTACGTTGACCCAATTCTCGGTGAGTGCGAACAAGAAGGTCTATTTCTCGAAAGGAAACTTAAAGGCTGACTTCACCAGTGGTGGTTACGCCCAGGGCTGGAGCTTCCACGACACTCAGTTTGGCGAGGTTGCTGGCCCTACAATGAATTTGGATAATCCCAATGATAAAAGATATTATGTTCACGAACAATCTGGATCTAATACGAATAACCCCGCTGCCCCGAATGGAATAATTTTTATAAATCATCAAAACTACGGAGATAGATTCACTTGGGGGTATTTCAGCAGTATTACGCTAGCAACAACGGAGTATGTTCATTCAGAAGAGGATTTGAGCAAGACTGCAGCCGTAGCCAAAGACTGGGGCTGTGTGTTTACGGAGAATAGTCAAGAGGGTGGCAATTGGCGCACACTGAGTGCAAACGAGTGGATTTATTTGTTCAATGGCCCATCCACAGTGAGGGGAGACAAACGTTTCTTAAGGGTAAGAATAAAGAAATTTTATATCAATCCCATTGACGAAAGTTGGAGTGAAGACTGCTGGGGAGTCTTCGTGTTTCCCGATAATTACCAAGGCTCAAACCTCAACGGCACTTACACTTTTAATTCTAACACTGTTACTCAAATTGATTATAGTGATGCTAATAGTAATGCTGATGTGGCTCAGATGCTGAACGACGGGGCCGTGTTCTTGCCGTGTGTAGGCTATCGTTATGATGATAGGTACTATGATTATGTTTACTATAGTATGGGTTATAATGTTGGCGCCGGTATTGGTTACTATTGGTCGTCCACTCATATTGACGGTACTACTAACTATGCGAAGGGCTTGAAATTTGTTGTTGCAGGTTCCGGCACTAATAGTACTACTGGAGTTTCAATTGTGGATTTGCCCCGCAATTATGGCTACTGTGTCCGTTTGGTGTGGGATGCCAACTAAGCGGTTCGCAAGGAGGCGGGATTTCCAATTCCGCAATCCGGGGGAAGGGAGATTTTCCATTCCCGCATGAAGATCGTAGAGACGTCACATTGTGGCGTCTCTATGTGTTTTTTGCCTGCCGGGGTTTTCGGAAACCCCCTGGCCCCCTTAAAAGGGGGAGGCGCAAAGCGACGCAGGACTTGGGTCCGGTAGGCTCACGTCCGGTAGGTTGGCAGCCGGTAGGTGTCCCCCTTTTAAGGGGGGCGGGGGTTTCAAAACCCTAGCTCGCTTCCATCTTTCCTTCCCTTAATCAACTCACACTGTTCCTTAATGTAAGCCGCAACTCTGTCAGCATCCCTGCGTACGTCGCCGTCATTGACCCTCACAATCACCAGCCCTATAGCCCTCATTTGCCTGTCTCTTTCTTTGTCGCGAAGACGAGCTTCCGCCGTGAAATGTGATGTACCGTCAATCTCGACCACCAAGTCCAGTTCCTTGCAATAGAAGTCTGCAATATAATTTAGTATGGGCTTCTGCCTGGCAAAGGCATATCCGGTCTGTTTCGACTTGAGACGTTTCCACAGCATGGCTTCGGACTTCTCGCCGTTGTTTCTCAAGTCGCGGCTGAAATCCTTCAGTTTTGGGTTGTAGGGGAGATGGAATTGGCTGAACAACAGTCCATCAGGGCTGATGTCATTTTCGAGAAGATAATCAGGAGTGATGTCTGTGATTTGCATGTGCTTGTGTGCTTATGGATTGCAAAGATAATAAGAAGTGGAGAATACGAGGAAATGTTTTTTTTTCGGAACCCCTTGCGGAATGGGAAAAAGTTTGTAATTTTGCGGTGTCCATCTGCCAAAGCCCTCGCATCTTGCATTATTGTGCGTTGGGTGGTTAACGGACAGGTCGGGCAAGCGACTTGGGGGGTGTTGTTGGCAACCCCCTCTTTTATTTCTCCCAAACCAAAGTCATGCGTTCAAGGTCGGCCAAACGCTCCGCATGCACCGACTTGACAAGCCAAAAGTTCTCGTTTTTGTCGAAATACAAATGAACAGCTGCAAGATGGCTTGTTGATTCATTTCTGACGACCAACACAAGCGAGCGCGGTTTGTTGCCAAGTCGGATTTGATTGAAGTTTTTTGCGATGTATTCCGCATAACCTTCTTTCGTTATGCCCAATTCGTCAAGAGCTTTTTCAAGCGCTGCAAGATGGCCTTTGTTGTGTTTTAGCATGTTGTCGGTGTTTGAGCGGATGTCTGTGGCGTCGGCAGGTACCTCGAAATATTCATTCACTTTGGCGAGAGCCGTCTTGGAAATGGAGCCTATGCGTCGGTATTCCTTGTTCAGTTTCACTCTGTTCTTGCTTTCATTTGCCATAATTCATCGGGATTTTGGAAGGCAAAGATAGTGCTTTTTGGATTAAAATTCGGTTACGGATGTGTTTTGCCTGTTTTTTCTCGTGGCAGGGGGGGCCGTTCATTCGGACTTGTTATGGCTGCTCTGTCCGTTTGGTGTGGGATGCCAACTAAACGGGTTGTGCGGTCTTTGCTGCCGTAGGTTGCGGTCTCTGCTGCCGTAGGTTGCGAACTACGGTTATGGGAGGTTGGAAAAACAATCCCCTTTCGTGTTTCATTCATGGCCATTGCTGTACAAATCCAAAAATGTCGTATGTTTGCAACGCAAAACATATCAACGAAATGAAAAGATCCTTTACCGTCATTATCGCCTTTCTTGCGGCCCTGACCGCGTGCCAGCAAGTTGAACAACCCAACGTCGTTGCGCAACTCCTCAACCAAGGCTGGACGCTCACGGGCGACACCTTGGATATTAATATGCAGGTCGATGTGCCCTCGGTGGTGCAGCAGAGCCTCTATGAAAACGGCGTGATACCGCATCCCTATCTCGGCGCGGTGGAAAACCAATTGCTCTGGATTTCAGACCATCCTTGGGACTACACTTTGCGTTTTGATGTAGATAAGGATTTGCTTGAAAAACAGGTGGTTGAATTGGAGTTTGAAGGCATCGACACCTACGCAGAAGTGAAATTGAACGGCGAAAAACTCTTCTTTGCTGACAACCAATTCCGCGTTTGGAAACACGAGGTGAAAGACTTGTTGAAAAAGAAAGACAACCTTTTGGAAGTGCATTTCCTTCGATATGACAGCACACAATTGGCTTTGTATGAGCAACATCAGCCTCGATTGCCTGAGAAATACGCCGTCACGCGCAAGGCCCCTTATCAGCATGGCTGGGACTGGGCTCCGAAATACAAGAATGTGGGCATCTGGAAACGGGTGGAATTGTTGGGTTGGTCTGATGCGAAATTACAAAACGCTTATGTCGTTACGGAAAGTATTGATAACGATATAGCTACGATGCGTTTTTGCCTTGATGTGGAAAGTAAGACGGAAGGAAACTATGTGGCGGAAATATATGTCAATGGTGAGAAAAACAGTGAGAAAACCTTACATCTTAATGGCGGTATCCAAAATGAGATCCTGAACTTCGAAATTGAAAATCCAGCGTTGTGGTGGCCCAACGAGATGGGCGAACAACCGCTTTATGTCTTTGCTGTTCTCCTAAAAGACGGGGATAAAATTTTGGATTTCAAGAAAATATGGTCAGGTATTAAAACCTTTGAGATGGTCGATGAGCCTGACAGCATCGGGCGGGCGTTCTATTTTAAGGTGAATGGCGTGCCGATGTATGCCAAAGGTGCCAACTATGTGCCCGAGGAGATGATTGAGACCTGGAATGATGTTGACCATACAATACAACTCTTGGAGCAAGCCAAAGACGCCCACTTCAATATGCTTCGCGTGTGGGGCGGTGGCATTTATCCTTCTGACGACTTTTTCACGCTTTGTGACAAATATGGCATCTTGGTTTGGCAGGATTTCATGTATGCCGGCACGATGTATCCATACGACGAGGCTTTTCTAGAAAACGCCCGAATCGAGGCAGAAGAACAGGTGAAACGCCTGGCTTCGCATCCCTCGTTGGCCTTGTGGTGCGGTGGCAACGAGATTTCGGAAGGCTACTACAACTGGGGCTGGCAGAAGTCGTTGAATTGGAGCGAGGAAGACGACAAAGCCATCAAAGCAGGCTATGACCGACTCTTTGAAAATATTCTGCCTCAAGCCGTTGCGAAATTCGACGGCACACGACCCTATTGGCCCAGCTCGCCCTCGAAAGGCTGGGGCCGTCCCGAAAGCCTGACCGAAGGCGATGTGCACTATTGGGGCGTTTGGTGGGGCGAACTGCCTTACGAGGTCTATCGCGAGAAAGTGGGCCGCTTCAACAGCGAGTATGGCTACCAAAGCTATCCCGATTACCAGACTTTGCTGAAAATCGCGCAAGGGGAGGAGCTGAGTACGGATGCCGAAGTGATTGCAGCGCACCAGAAACACGCCCGTGGCACGCGCCAAATCGACGACTTCATTAAGCGTTATTATCCTGATGCACAGCCCAAAGACTTTGAGGAGTATGTGCATTTGAGCCAGCTCTCGCAAGCCTACGGCATGGAGATCGCGATTGAGGCGCACCGCACAGCGAAGCCTTACAACATGGGCACGCTCTATTGGCAACTCAACGATGCCTGGCCTGTCACTTCGTGGTCGTCCATCGACTATTACGGTCGTCCCAAGGTGTTGCAAGAGCGGCTGAAGACGCTCTTCGCACCCGTGCTTTTGAGCCTCGACCAGAAAGACTATGGCGTTTTCGTCACTTCCGACTTGCTGCGCAACATTGATGGAACATTGTCCATCGCGGTGTGCAACCTTGAAAATCATGCGTTGTTTGAGCAAAAACTGAAAGTGGAATTGGGTGTCAACGAGAACCGTAAGTTTGTCGTTGAAGGCCTGGGCGATTATTTGAGAAATGCCGATTTGCAAAAGGTTTACGTGAAGCTGGAACTGACCGAAGGCGACACCCTCACTGCCGAGCGCAAATGCTATTTCCACGCTTTTTTTGAGTGAGGGTTGTAACTTTTTTGTTGTTTCTCCGTATTACGTTTGTTGATAAGAAGAACAACAAACAACTAAAACATCAATAAAATGAAAAAAAGAATGATTTTGGCAGCCTTGCTGCTGCTGGCCTTCGGAACGATGAAGGCGCAGGTAAATGAGCCCAAACCGAATGATCCCCAAACGGATAGCATCATGAAGAGCCGAATGGCCGAGATGTTGCAAATCCAGGAGCAATTTTCTGAAAGGATGCGCGATTTGGGTATGAATCTACAGCATCTTTCGGATTCCATCGATTGGGAGTCTTTTGAGAAAGACATGGAACAATGGGGCAAGGAAATGGAGCAGTGGGGAAAAGAGATGGAAAAGTGGGGCGACAAGTTTGAAAAACAGTTTGACAAGTCGTTCAACTATCAGCTTTTCAAGGATGACGGTTCGCGGGCTCATGCCATCACTGTTGAAGGTTCCGGCGATGTGACAATCAAGCAAAGTCAGGACGGATTTTCGCTGTCGCGTGGCGACAAGGGCACTTCCGATAGGTATGTCGTTGATGGCAATGTGCTTCTTAAAGGCTCAAGTGATTATGATGTTGCCATGCCGCAACTCGACAAAATCATCCTTTGCTCTTCTGGCGATGTCATTGGCAGCGGCGTGATAAAGGGCAACACACTCGACATTGTCCTGTTAGGTTCGGGCGACATTAGGTTGGACGTGGATTATGATACCATCAACATTAAAATGATTGGATCAGGCGATGTCACGCTCAAGGGACAATGCAAGATGATTAGCGCCACGCTCACGGGTTCAGGCGACTTGCGGATACCTGAATTGCATTATGACCAATCGCGTTTCACCTCAACGGGTACGGGCGAGGTTTGGTCGGATGGACACAAGAACGTGATTTCCTATAAGTACAGCTCAGAAAGGAAGTGCGGCGAGAAGAAAAACCTCCTCTTCGATGCCCATTGGAACGGCTTCGAGGCAGGCTTGAATATGCTCCTTGACCCATCGAGCATGAACACCTACACGGGTCCCGACGACTTGATGGCCATCCGCCCGATGCGCAGCTGGTATTTCGGCTTCAACATTGCCGATGTGGGCATTGCTTTCAATAAGAAACACACGGTGGGCCTGTTCACGGGCATCGGCATCGGCTGGAACAACTACAGCTGGAAAAACTATATCCGGATGACGGTGGAAAACAATGAGTTGGTCAACACTTTGCTGCCCGATGACCGTCCCGTGAAGAATAGTAAATTCGGCTTGCTCTATGCCCAAGTGCCGCTGATGATCGAAGTGAGGCCTACGCGCAATTTCTACATCGACTTTGGCGTGACAGGCGGTATCCGCCTCGCCTCTTGGACCCGTATCAAGTATGCCGACGGCAGCAACGTGAAGACCTATAACAACTACACGACCAACCTGTTCAAATGTGATGTCACGTTCCGTATCGGTGGCGAGAATTTGGGCTTCTTTGCCAACTATGCGCTTGTCCCCACCTTCATGGAAGGGCAGGATGCGGCTAAGGCGCACCCGCTCATGTTGGGATTCAGCATCAATTTCTGAGGATAATCTCACGCGGGAAATAGAACTTTAATTCGCTTAATTCGTGAAATTCGCCGTTGTTGTTCTACGGCGAATTTTGCATATTAGGCGAATTACTCCCCGTGTTTTTCCTCCCAACGTTCTTTGGCTTCCTCAAGCTGTTCGTCAGCGCGTTGGTAGGCGGCCAAGGCCATGTCGGTGGCGGCCTCGATGGTCTCTTTCTTGGCTTGTCTCAATCCCGAGTTGATGAGGCTGGCGAAGCTCGAATGGCGACCACCCGTCAGCCAAAGCAAGCCTCTGCCGATAAGGGAAACGCCTTCATCTTCAAGGTTTTCCTCGAACGAATGGTTTTCATATTGTGCGAGAGCCATTCCTGCATTGATGCGATAGGCCAAATAGTCGAAATCAGGCTCTGTAAAAATTGGAGACGTGGTTTCAATCCGTGCCTCCTTGGCCTTGATTTGCGGCAATTCTGCCACGAGCGGCATTTCCTTTTTTTCCATGACAACCTTTTCAACCTCGACCTTTTTTTCTCTGACCACGACATTCTGTTTGACAAATTGGGTGGGTCTTGTCTGCAAGGCAAGCCTATCCAACGGCCTCTCGATGCGTGTTGCGGCAACAGGTTTTAACTCGGCAATCGGCTCCATTTTCGGCAACGACTTTTCGGGCCACAAACTGACGGTAAGCAGCAGTCCCGCAGCGGCGGCAGCCGAGGCGATTTTGACGTAAAGCGGCATAACCGTTGCTTTTTTCTTCAGGCCTTCCTTGTTTTCATAGGCAAGGGCAGGAGCCTCCAAATGCGGAAGTTCCTCGGTGAGTTCGTCCCAGTCCAAGCCTTGGGCCGCGACGAAAGTTTGCAGTTGTTTCGTGTCGCTTTCGCTGAGGTTGCCGTCTAAGTAATCAACGAGATAGGCTTCGTAGTTGTCAATAGTGATATTCATGGCTCAGGGTCTATGAGGTTGTCGATGCTTTTCAGTTTGTTTTTCAACGCGGTGCGGGCGCGGAAGATGTTGACCTTCACCTGTGCTTCGCTTTGTCCGGTGATGTCGCCGATTTCGCGGTACGAATAGCCTTCGTAGTCGCGGAGGAGCAGGGCGTTGCGCTGCGCTTCGGGCAGGGTGCCGATGGCCTTGTGCAGGATGTCGTTCACGTCGGGGTAGGGGATGTTCCTCCCTTGTTCGACGTTCGGTGCTTGTTCTTCTAAGCTCGCAAAGCGTTGGTTGCGACGGACTTCGTCAATCGTGGCATGGTGGGCGGTGCTGAAGAGGTAGGTCTTGGCCGTGGCAAAGTCTATGTTCTTCGCCTTCTCCCAAACACGGGCAAAGCTCTCCTGCACCACGTCCTCGGCCTGCTCGCGGTTGCGGAGGCTTGCGAACGCGAAGCGGAAAAGCCTGTCGGCATATTGCTCCACGCACTTGTTGAACTGTTTTCTGTCCATCGTTTGCAATAATACGGAGTTTGGGCGAAAAAGTTACAGCGAAGTGAAATTTTTGCGTTCAAGGCCACTGAGCTTGTCGAAGTGCCGGCTTTTGTATTGAAATAATTCCTACTTTTGCCTCAAAATTCAGAATCATGCTACTAAACTACATCACTTGGAACGTCGACCCCGTCTTGTTTTCCATCGGTAACATTCACGTCCGTTGGTATGGCCTGCTGTGGGCTTTGGGGTTCCTAATCGGCTACTTCATCATGAAACGCATCTACAAGCGCGAGCACATGGCCGAAGATTCGTTGGACAAGTTGCTGATTTACATGCTTGTTTCAACCATCATCGGGGCGCGCCTCGGCCATTGCCTGTTCTATGAGCCGGATTATTACCTTTCCAATCCGCTGAAGATGCTTGCCGTTTGGGAAGGTGGTTTGGCCAGCCACGGCGGCGCCATTGGCATCTTGGTTGGCTTGTGGCTTTATGTGCGCAACTACAACAAGTCGACGAAGAAGCAGAAGACCGACCTCCAGCGCATCAACTACATCTGGATCCTCGACCGCATTGTGGTCGCCGTGTGCCTCGTCGGGGCGTTGATTCGTTTGGGCAACGTGTTCAATCATGAGATTTACGGCACGCCCACATCGCTGCCGTGGGGCTTTGTGTTCATGCGCGGACAGGAGCAGTTTTGTGGCACTTTCGACAACTACACGGCTTGCAACTCGTGGGATGCCCCTTGTCCGCCAAGTGAGTGGCTGCCTTGCCACCCGACGGGTCTCTACGAAGCCTTTTTCTGCCTTGTGGCGATGGGCATCCTCTTGTGGATGTACTACAAGCGCGACCTCGGCCACAAGCAGCCCGGCCTGATGTTCGGCACCTTCCTCGTCATCATCTTCGGCTCGCGCATCTGCATCGAGTTCCTGAAGAACGTGCAAGTGGAATTTGAGAAAAGCATGACCTTCGACATGGGCCAGTGGCTCAGCGTTCCTTTCGTTGTTATCGGCATTGGGATGATTGTTTGGAGCTTTGTGAAGAGGAAACAAGCGTAGGTGAAAGCCAAAGGCAAAACAAAATCAGCGTCCGGATTCGTCCAGACGCTGATTTTGTTTTCAAGGGTTAAGCCCTTATTTTAGTTGTAATACGCCATCATGAACTCTGTCATGCGGTCGGTAGTCAGTTGAGCGATGTCGTCGCGGCCGTATTTCTTGGCCACGTCGCCGAAGTGTTTCAGCAGGCTCATGCCTTCGTCGACATCTTCTTCGTAATACTTCCTGAACTTGGGCTTCATGCCGCCGTAGTACTTCACCTTGTCGCAGTAGTTGTTGACGAGGTTCATCAGGTAGGCATCACCTTTCTCGGTTGCACCGCAGATGTAGTACATCTCGGGGAACTGGTAGGTGTGAATCTCGACAGGGAACTTCTCGTTCGGGAAGAACTCTTGGTATTTGTCCATGACGACGACAGCCGAGTCAAACTCGCCGTGGTTGACCAAAGCCTGCGCCAAACGCGAATAGGCCAATTGGGCATAGCTCACATTGCGCACACTTTCGCGGTCGGGCACCACATCTTCCTGGTTCAGATTGCCCCAGTTGACGATGCCTTCGTTGGCCTTGTTGACCAACAGGTCGTAGCTGCCTTTGCGATACACGCCGCTGCGATAGGCCTTGGAGAAGTCTTCAGCCTCGACGGGGATGAACCTGTAAGCCAGACCTTCCATGTGGAGGTACTTGTCGATGCCCAAGGTCTTCGACATATCGCTGAACGAGGTGAAATACACCGGACGTTCCCAATTGTTGGTGGCCATGAAGTCGAGGAGCATGAGTGCGTTCTTATAGATGGCTCTGCTGTCCTTGATGTCCCAATCGATTTCGTCGACGATGCGGTCGGCCAGCTCGGGTGGCACGATGCCGTTGCGCAGGCAGGCTTCCTTGTCGACGGTGAGCTTCACGCTGCGGCAGGGGATGTAATTGTAGGAGCCGCCGGGATAGCGTTTCACGGCCTTCGGGTTGTGGATGAAGTCGATGATTTGCTTCAGCTCCACACGCTTGCCGTTGAAGTAGTCTTCTTCTTCAATCAGAACGGATTCGTTGACTCCGTTGTCATATTCCTTTGCGGTCAGCGTGAGCGGCAACGGGTCGGATTCATACACCTTGCGGCCCATCTGGTGGACGTACCAATAGCCGCCCGACAGCATATAGTTGCACACACGCACGTCGGTGCGGAAGCCTTCCACCTCTTGCACGTACCACAAGGGGAAGGTGTCGTTGTCGCCACGGGTGAAGATGACCGAGTTGGGCGGGAGCTGCGCGAGGTAGTTTCTCGCCCAGTCGCGGGCCGAAGTCTTGCCCGATCGGTTGTGCTCTTCCCAGCCATTGGCGGCCAATACACATGGCACGGCGAGGAAACAAATCAGTCCGATGGCGGCCACTGTGACCATGCTTTCCTTCTTCAGCAGCTTGTTGACCCAGTCGATGAGGGCGATCACGCCGAAGCCGATCCAGATGGCGAAGGCATAGAACGAGCCGGCATAGCTGTAGTCGCGTTCACGGGGCTGCTGCGGGGTTTGGTTCAGGTAGATGACGATGGCCAAACCAGTCATGAAGAAGAGCAGGAAGATGATCCAGCTCTGCTTCCAGTCTTTCTTGAGCAGCCAGAACAAGCCAATCAAGCCGAGGATGAGGGGCAGGAAGTAGTATGTCGTACGTCCTGGGGTCTGCAAGCAGGCAGGGATGTTGTCCTGGTCGCCGAGTCGGGCATTGTCGATGAAGCTGATGCCGCTCAGCCAGTTGCCGTGGTTCAGCTCGCCTTGGCTCTCAATGTCGTTCTGACGGCCCACAAAGCTCCACATGAAATAGCGCCAATACATCCAGTTGCATTGGTAGCTGATGAAGAATTTGAGGTTTTGCCCGAAGGTGGGCTTGCTGACGTTGACCGTTTCGCCCAAGTAGTTCCTGACGCGCACGTTTTCGCCCTCGATGTTGCCGTTCGGGCCCTTGCGATAGTTCTCGTATGTCTTTTTGTGTGAGCCACCTGGTTGCATACTCCACATGCGCGGGAAGAGGGTTTTCATCTCGTCGGCATACTCGGGCTTGCTGCGTTTTCCGTCGTCGGTGATGACGTAACGACCGGCTTCTTTGTCCTTGACGTATGTCGGGGCATTGTCAACCCAGTCGGAAATCGGGGCGTTGTAGTAAGGCCCATAAAGCAACGGCCAACTGCCATATTGGTCGCGGTTGATGTACGACAGCATCGAAAGGGCTTCCTTGGGCTCGTTCTCGTTGATGGGCGTGTTGGTGTTGGCGCGGATGATCAGCATGAAGAACGAGGAATAGCCAATCAGGATGAACATGAAGGCGAGGATGGCGGTGTTCCAAATCACCTTGCCGCGTTTGGCCGTGTACCAAAGTCCCCAAATGATGAGGCCGATGATGATGGCGAAATACACGATGGAGCCGAGGTTGAACGGTGCGCCGAGGGTGTTCACGAAGAACAGCTCCGTCTTACCCGCCAGGTTGATGATTTGCGGCACGAGGAACATGTTGAGGAACCACAGCAGCACCAATGAGACCACGCCAGCCAGCAAGAAGCCGCCAAACGAGGTCTTCTTCCACTTCTTGAAATACACCACGTAAACAATGGCGGGCACGCACAGCAAGTTGAGCAGGTGGACGCCGATGGACAAGCCGACGAGGAACGCGATGAAGATAAACCATCGGTAGCTCTTCGGGTCGTCGGCCACTTGTTCCCATTTCAGGATGGCCCAGAAGGTGACGGCGGTGAAGAACGACGACATAGCGTAGACCTCGCCCTCCACTGCGTTGAACCAGAACGACTCGGTGAAGGTGTAGGCCACCGCGCCGACGAAGCCGGCCAACAGCACACCTGTTTTATTAATCCACGGCGCGTCTTCGCCTTCTTTCATCCAAACTTTTCGCGCCATCAGGGTGATGGTCCAGAAAAGGAAGACGATGGTGAGGCCACTGCAAATGGCCGACATCACGTTGACCATCATGGCCACCTTGGTGACGTCGCCGCCCGCAAAGAGCGAGAAAAAGCGCCCAATCATCTGGAACAGAGGAGCCCCGGGCGGGTGGCCCACTTGCAGTTTGTAAGCCGTTGAAATGTACTCACCGCAGTCCCACCAGCTCACGGTAGGCTCGAGCGTGAGGAAATACACGACGGTGGCAATCAGTCCTGCCAGCCATCCTGTAATGTTGTTTAACCTTTTGAATGTCATAATGATTTATTGTTTGACTGTTGTCTTTGCGTTTTGGTCTCCAGCGGGAGTTTCTTGGTCTTGCAAATGTTCTGGCTTGTATTTGCCTTGAGGGATGTCCTCAAAGATGAACTCGTTGCAGTGTCGGGCGGCCACAATGTGGTCGGTGACGGCGGTGTTGATGGCTGAAACGGCGATGTTGGCCAAGGCACCGACCAAGCCACCTCCGTAATAGTTGTTGTCGCTCAGGTCGAGATAGAGGTCGCAAGTGCGGTCGAAAATCACCTCATTGGTGCGGGTCGACTTTACGATGTACGAAATCTTGGTCTCGATGCCGAACCCTTTTTTCTTCCATTCGTCAATTACCGAAAACACTACTGCATCGGCGCCAAACACCTTGCCGAAGGTACCCACGTTTTGGTCGATGAAATTCTCGGCGTCGTAGGCACTTTCTGACTTGAAAATCTCCATGGCCAAGTGGGGCGAGATGACGTAATATCCGGCCTCGGCCAATGGCTGGCTGATAGAGGTGTAGAGCAAGTCCTTGGCTTCCACGTTGTTGGAGTTGTTGATAGGAGGCATCACCAGCAGCGTCACCGGCTTTTCCTCGTACATTTTGGGGTAGAGTTGGCCTCGCGTGTACTTTTTTGTGGTGCAGGAGGCAAACATGACGGAACAGGCCGCCAAAAGGATGAATAGGGTCTTTCTCATGGCTTACTGATGGCTGAATTTCTTGATAAGTGGACCAATGAAAACGCTCGATTCGGGGTAAAGTTCCATCTCCTTTTGCAGCATTTCCATTCCTTTTTCGCGGAACATGGCTCCGTAGTCGCCCATCTGGCCATAGGTTTCCTTTTGCTTCTTGGTCGCGTGGCTTAGGAAGTTTGCGGCGGTTTCGGGTTGGAGCAGAAGGTAGCCATACTCGGCGCAGATGCCGGGGGGAATCACGCCTCGCGTGCCGCCGGGATGCTTCACCATGTACTCGTATTGGCACAGCAAGGCGCAAACACTTTCGGGGCTTTGCGTGTGATAGTAGTCATACATCACCACTTCGTAGTCGGATGCTTCTTTGCTGTTGCGATAGGAGCCCCAGTTGTAGAGATAGGTTTTTGTGGTGCACGAACTCAGCAACAGGCCCAAGCTCATGACGATGAGCAGCTTCTTCATAGTTCGATGATTTTGGTGTCGCCGGTCGAGAGCACCACTTCCTTTGAGTAAACGGTTTGGCCGTTGCGTTTCACCACCACTTGGTGCCTGCCAGGCGTTGTCTTGATGGCGTGTTTGGCCGTGTTCTTTATCTCGCGTCGGGTCTTGTGGGCGATGTCTTTGACGGTCGAGGTTTCGTATTGTTGGTCGTCGATGCTCACGCTGATGTCATAGGCGCTTGAGGCTGTGAAGCAGATGGCGGCCTTGTCCTCAATGCCCGAAGTGACGGTATAGTTGCCAACGCCGCATGAGTTGAAGAGCGTGGCCACAAATAGGCAAATGCTTGCAATGATGATTTTTTTCATCGTTTATTCCTCCATTAGATAATAGTTTTCAAGATGTTCTGCGTCGATTGTTTCGCCTTCGTAGGTGGCAAAGGAGAATTCGGTTTCGGGGGTGTCGCCATAGTTGGCAGTCACGGTCACATGCCCCATTTTTTTGCCGGGCAGCTCCACATTGGTGCCGGTTTGTGGGTTGTTGACGGTCCTACCTTTCTTATATAAGCCGAATTTGGCGCCAGGGGTGATGCCTTGCGAAGCGCCTCCCGAAATGACGTAGTCGCCGTCCTCGATGGTCAGCACATAGCCGCGCCACGGTTTGTCCATGCACTTGTTGATGATGTTCTCGACGAGTTGGGTGAGGGCTGCTGAGATGGCCTTGTCGCTCAGCGTGGCGTCAAATCCAGCCGTGCCGCCAATGCCCAAGGTGGTCTTCGACGATGTTTCGGCCTGGCCTTTGGCTTCGTCGGAATAGATGATGAGGCCCGAGGCCACGTCGACGAGGCGCACGTTCACCGCAGCTTCCACGGTTTGGGTCTTGGTGGAGCTGAAGATGCGTTCGTCGCCTTCGGTCTTGCGACCAAACTGGGTGATGGAGCCGAGGATGATGTAGTCGGCGCCGATTTTCTTCATGTCGCTACCCGCTTCCTCCACAATCACGTCCAAGTCGTCGCGTTCAAGAAGGATGAACTTGCCGCTGGCGGCCAGCTTGGACGACAGGATGTCCATCGCCTGCTTGCGCATCGGGTCATTCTCCCTGTCGTAGAAGATGCCTTTCCCGTATTGGGTTTCGTTGGTGAAACGGCCAATGGCCACCTTGCGTTTCAAGGTCTTTTCGCCTTGTGCGTAAGTGGATGGTACGCAAAGGATGAAAAGCAAAAAGGCCAGAATCAAATTGCTCTTTTTCATAGTGTTGTGTTTTTAGTCGTTGTTCTAATTTAGAGATTTAAACCGCAAAGATACGGTTTTTCGGCTTATCCTTGGCTGAAAAACGGCAAAAAGCGACTCTTTGTATGGAAAAACACTTTTTTTTGAAAAAAAACGAAAAAAATGCTTGCGCGTAACGAAATTTGTTGTACTTTTGCAGCCGCATTCGGAAACGAATGATGTCGAGTGGTGTAATGGCAGCACTGCAGATTTTGGTTCTGCCTGTCAAGGTTCGAATCCTTGCTCGACAACTTAAGGTGGAAGAAAAGACCTGCTACTTTGAGTAACAGGTCTTTTTGTTTGAGGTTGGAGTTATGAGTTTTAAATCTTAAATCTTTGAATTTTAAATGATTACAAAAGAACAAGTTGCAATTCTCTGTGAAGAAGCCCTCGCTGACACCGACCGCTTCTTGGTGGAAGTGAAGGTGAAGCCCAACAACGTGATTGAGGTCTACATTGACTCTGATACGGCGGTCAACATCGACCATTGCGCCGAACTCTCCCGCTTCGTGAACGAAAAGCTTGATCGCGATGTGGAAGACTATGAACTCAGTGTCTTATCATGGGGACTCAGTGGCGCCTTGAAGATGGACCGCCAGTTGCAGAAATACATGGGCAAGGACGTGGAAGTGAAGACCAAAGAGACTGGCAAGATGCAAGGCAAGTTGGTGAGCTTCGATGCCGAAAAGGTGGAGTTTGCCCCTGCACCCAAGAAAACCTCGAAGAAGAAACCTGCCGAGGAGCAAGCCAACCTGTTCCTCGAACGCAAGAAAACGGAAATCAAACCGGCAATAATCTTCTAAAGCCCTGAAGGGGCGACCCTAATTCAAGCAGGCGATTTCAATCCCTGCCCGACAAAAGAACAACAAACAATCAACATACAAAAATGGACAACTACAAATTAGTAGAGACTTTCTCCGAATTCAAGGAGTTCAAGAACATCGACCGCGAAGCCATGATGCGCATCATCGAGGATGTGTTCCGTGGCATGTTGAACAAGAAATTCGACTGCGAGACCACCGACTTCATCGACATCATCGTGAACGTCGACAAGGGCGACTTCGAGATCTACCACAACCGCACCGTCGTCGAGGACGACGAGCTGACCGACCCGCTGCGCCAAATCAAGCTGTCGGATGCCATCAAGATTGAGCCTGACTTCGAGGTGGGCGAGGAAGTGAACGAAGAACTTCGCATCGAGAGCTTCGGTCGCCGCGACATCTTGGCCCTGCGCCAAAACCTCCAGACCAAAGTGTCGGAGTATGAGAAAGAGAACATTTTCCAGAAATACAAGGAGAAGGTGGGCGAAATCGTCAACGCCGAAGTGGTTCATGTGTGGAAACGTGAGATTGTGGCCACCGACGACGAGAACATCGAGCTTATCCTGCCCAAGGCCGAACAAATCCCCAACGATATATATAAGAAAGGTGACACCGTGCGTGCCATCGTAAAGAGCGTTGAGAGCGTCAACGGCTCGCCCGTGGTGACCCTGTCGCGTGCGTCGGAGGTGTTCCTGCAACGTCTGCTCGAAGCCGAAGTGCCCGAAATCTACGACGGTCTCATCACCATCAAGAAGATCGTGCGCGAGCCTGGCCAACGTGCCAAGGTGGCTGTGGAGTCATACGACGACCGCATCGACCCCGTCGGCGCCTGCGTCGGCATGAAGGGTACGCGCATCCACGGCATCGTGCGTGAGTTGCGCAACGAGAACATCGACGTCATCAACTGGACCAGCAACCCGCAACTGCTCATCACCCGTGCCCTCAGCCCGGCCAAGATTACGAACATCGTCCTGAGCAGCGACAACACGATGGCCAACGTCTACATGGAGAACGACCAAATCAGCCTCGCCATCGGCAAGGGCGGCTACAACATCAAGCTCGCCGGCAAGCTGACAGGCTACGAAATCGACGTTTATCGCAACAGCGAGGCCAACAACGCCGAAGAGGACGTCGACCTGCAAGAGTTCTCCGACGAAATCGACCAGTGGGTCATCGACTCGCTCATCAAGATGGGCTGCGACACAGCCAAGGACGTGCTGTCGCACACCCCCGAAGAGGTGGCCAACCGCGCCGACCTCGAAATTGAGACCGTCAAGGAAGTGTTCCGCATCCTGAAGGCCGAGTTCGAACAAGATGCCGAATAAGGCGTTGTAATAAACAGTAAACGAGAAACAAAGAGAAAGAAACTATGTCCGAAGAAACTAATTTTTCAATTCGATTGTCGAAAGCGGCGAAAGAATTCAATGTGGGTAAGGACACCATCGTGGAATACTTAGCCAAGAAAGGCTTCCAGGTGGATCCTTCACCCAACACGAAGCTCACGGCTGACATGTATGCGCTGCTCGTGAAGGAATATCAGGGCGAGAAGGAAGTGAAGAATGAGGCCATGAAATTGGGTAACCTCTCTTACAAGGGTGGTAGTGTTTCCGTTGATTCGGCATTGCAATCGCAAAAAGTCGCTGAGGAAGAAGATCATGAGGAGGTAATCATTCGCTCGAATACCATATCTTCGCCCGTGAAGAAGACTCCCAAACCGGCTCCGGCTCCCGAACCCGAAAAGGTCGAAGTAGAGGAACAACAGCCCAAGGAAGAGGAGAAACAGCCTGAGCCAAAGGTGGAAGTGGAACCTGAGAAGCCCGAGATGGCCGAAAAGCCTGCCGAACCCGAAAAGCCCGTCGAAGAGAAGAAAGAGGAGAAAAAGGAAAAAGAAGAAAAAGAGGTGAAGGAAACTGGTCTCGGCTTGAAGATCCTTGGCCAAATCGACCTCGATCCCAAACCTCGCGATAAAGGCAAGAAAGAAGAGAAAAAGAAAGAGAAGAAGCAGGAAAAACAGCCTGCCAAGCCCCAGGAGAAGAAGCCTCAGCAACAGCAGCCCAAGCCGCAGGAGAAGAAGCAACAGCAGCAACAGCCCAAGAAGGTGGAGCCTGCCAAGAAAGAGGAAAAGCCCACTGAGCCGAGGGTCATCAAGCTGGAAGCTCCCAAACTGACGGGTCCGACTGTGCTGGGCACGCTCGAACTGCCCGTCGAGAAGAAAAGCGGCAGGGGCGACTCCAAGAAGAAGAAACGCAAGCGTATCATGGGCGGCAAGCCCGAAGGCTCGTCGGAGAACCCGACCGGCCCGAACGTCAACGCTGGCGGCGGAAAGAAACAAGACGGTGGCAAGCAGCAGCAAGGCAAGGGCGGCGGACAGAAACCTGCCGACCAAGGTGGCAAGAAAGGCACCAAGGACAGCCCGAAGCCGAGCAAGAAAGACCGTAAAGCCAAACGCGAAGAGAAACCAGAGATGAGCGACGAGGAGATCTCGAAGCAAATCAAGGATACCTTGGCACGCCTCGCCCCCATGGGTAAGTCGAAGACCTCGAAGCACCGCCGCGAGAAGCGTCAGCAGGTGGCGGGCAACATGATGGAGGAGATGATGCGCCAGGAGGAGGACAAGAAGGTACTGAAGGTGACCGAGTTCGTCACCGCCAACGAGTTGGCCACCATGATGGGCGTGCCCGTGGTGAAGGTCATCGGCACCTGCATGAGCCTCGGTATGCCCGTGTCCATCAACCAACGTCTTGATGCCGAAGCCCTGACCGTGGTGGCCGAGGAGTTCGGCTTCCAAGTCGATTTCGTCAGTGCCGATGTGCAAGAGGCCATCGCCGAGACCGATGAGGTGGATAGGGAGGAGGACCTCGTGCCTCGCGCTCCTGTCGTCACCGTCATGGGTCACGTCGACCACGGTAAGACCAAGCTCTTGGACTACATCCGTAACACCAACGTGGTGGCCGGTGAGGCTGGTGGTATCACCCAGCACATCGGTGCCTATGAGGTTACGACCGAGAGTGGCAAGAAGATCACCTTCTTGGATACGCCTGGTCACGAAGCCTTTACGGCCATGCGTGCCCGTGGTGCCAAGATCACCGACGTGGCCATCATCGTCATCGCCACCGACGACAACGTGATGCCGCAAACCGTCGAAGCCATCAACCACGCGCAAGCCGCTGGCGTGCCTATCGTGTTTGCACTCAACAAGATTGATAAGCCTACCGCCAATCCCGACAAAATCCGTGAACAGTTGGCCAAGATGAATATCCTGGTCGAAAGTTGGGGCGGCAAATACCAAGAGCAGGAAATCGCTGCCAAGATTGGTCTCAACGTCGACGCACTGCTTGAAAAGGTGTTGCTTGAGGCCGAGTTCCTCGACTTGAAGGCCAACCCGAACCGTTTGGCCAAGGGCACCGTCATCGAGTCGGCTTTGGATAAGGGTCGTGGCTATGTGGCCAAGATTCTGGTGCAAAACGGCACCTTGCGCATTGGCGACATGGTGTTGGCTGGCACCACCTATGGTAAGGTGAAGGCCATGTTCGACGACCACAACCGTCCTGTCAAGGAGGCTGGTCCGTCAACGCCGGTGTTGCTCCTCGGCTTGAATGGCGCTCCCATGCCTGGCGACGGTTTCAACGTGATGACCGACGAGCGCGAGGTGAAAGCCATCGCCAACCGTCGTGAACAGCTGCAACGCGAACAAACGCGCCGCACCAGCCCGCACATCACCTTGGACGAAATCGGACGCCGCATCGCCATCGGCGACTTCAAGGAATTGAACATCATCGTCAAGGCCGACGTGGATGGTTCCGTCGAGGCTTTGTCCGACAGCCTGCTGAAACTCTCCACCGAAGAGGTGCAGGTCAACGTGATCCACAAGTCGGTGGGTGCCATCAGCGAGTCCGACATTATGCTGGCTTCGGCCTCCAATGCCGTCATCGTGGGCTTCAACGTGCGTCCTACCGCTGGAGCGCGTAAGATGGCTGAGAATGAGAAGATTGACATTCGTCTCTATTCCATTATCTACACTGCCATCGAAGAAATCAAGGCCGCTATCGAAGGCATGTTGGCTCCCGAAATCGAGGAGGTGGTCACCTGCAACCTCGAAATCCGCGAGACCTTCAAGATCAGCAAGGTCGGCACCATCGCCGGCTGCATGGTCTTGGACGGCAAGATCACCCGCAACACGAAGATTCGCGTCATCCGCGACGGCATCGTGGTCTACACGGGCTTGCTTGGCTCCCTGAAGCGTTACAAGGACGACGTGAAGGAGGTCAGCGCCGGCATGGACTGCGGCTTGAACATCGAGAATTTCAACGACATCAAGGTCGGCGACATCATCGAAGGCTATACCGAAAAAGAAATCGCCCGCAAACTGTAGGCGATTCTGTTTCCAATACTTTTGTAGAGACGTGCCTTGGCGCGTCTCTACATTTTTGTCCAAAAGTGGGTAAAAAACCATAGATTTGGACGAAAATCGGTTGCTGTTACTTCAATCTTGAAATTACCTTCAGCATCTGCTCGCCGAGGCCGATGGTGTAGCCTTGTTTCACAAACACCACCTCGCTGTTGGCGTTGCCGATGATGAAGATGGGACGGCTGTCGTTGTCGAGTTTCAAGCCTTCCATGAGTTCGTCATGGATGGCGCCGTCGTCGATGCCGTAAACAATGCCTTCTGGCAACTCGTTGAAATTCTTTAGTTTGAACTTGTCGTAATCTTCCTGATTGCTGAAAATGAAGATGATGGGCAGGTTGCTGTCTTCAAAGTCCTTGCGGAAGGCGGCGATGTCTTGCATGGCGTGGGTGGTAGGCTCGCTGCCTTGGTCCAAAAGGCCGAGAATGAAGTAGTTGTCTTTGATTAGCTGCTTGGCGTTGCCAACTTCGCCCGTCTCAAGGTCGGTGAATTTGCTGTCGGCGTAAAAACTGCCGACGACGCGAAGCTCATTGTCGGGTTGGCGCAAAACGAGGTCGACTTGCGTCGTTTCGCCCGCCTTGATGGTGAAGAACTGGCTGTGGGTCAGTGCAGTACCGTCTTCAAGGCGTGTTCCAGCAGTGAGGATATACATGCCTTCGTCCAAAGGCGTTGGCTTCTCGAATGTTGAAAGCATCATGCCGTCGTCGATGCCAGGGTCTTTGGCGTCGTAGGCTAAGAGGCGGAAACTCTTTCCGTCAAACTTCTTGATGCTGAAATGGGTGTAGTATTTCGGGTCGGCCACAGAGGTAATAGGCTGATATTGGATATCGAGATGGCCTGTCCCAGAGGCATTTGCGGCCTCTTTTTCGAATTGTACATTTTGCCATTGGGTACCATCGAAATACTGCACGTTGCCATTCACAGGGTTGACTTGCGCCGCAATGCCCAAACTGCGGGCCATGGCCACGAAGAAGATGTCGCGCGAGTGGCGGTCGGCCTTGCGGGCTTTCAGAACGCCGAGGGGCGAAATCGGGATGCGCTGCGGATTAAGCTCGTCATCAACGATGATGTTTTGTCGCACCCAGTCGGCCAAAAGCTTTGGATTGTCGTGGTGTTGCTGGGCTTCGGTCGGGTTGAAGAACTCGGTGAAGGTTTTGCGGAAGGCCACAAGGTTCTCGTTGCTGATGCGCGGACTGAGGATGTATTGCGCATAATGCTCCACAGGCATCGAAACGACCGAAGATGTGAGGTCGGGCGTGTGGTCGAAATGGTCTTTCAATACTTCAAAGGTGACATCGCGCAAGTCTTTGTCGGTGATGTTGCTCAACAACTCCACCGCCTTGATTTCCTTGCTTTTGCTTTGGGCATAGCTCACGAAGTCGGCGATGGCTTGGTAGTTGCCCCAGGTCTTCTCGTAGATGCGGCACAAGGTTTTGTTGCCAGTGTTCATAATCAACTCGTTTTGAGCTTCTTTGCATGACTTGATGTAGGCATTTCGCAACGAGTCTTCGTAGGTGATGCGGCGGTCGTTTTCGGCACGCATTTCGGGTGTCACTTCGGGCAAGACACTGGTCGGGGCGGGTGGAACCATGTCATACTCAAAGGATTCCGTTGCGTTCTTGTCATGGTTGAGGGTGATGGTGACGTTGTCTTTCTCGCCCGCCTTGAAGACCTCGAAACCAAACTTGCCGTCTTTTGAGGCGTAAGCCATCATTGTGCCCAAACCCGAAGTGAGCCAGGTCTGGCCGTTGGCATCCGTGGTTTTCGTGACGACGGTGCAGAACTCGGCATAGTTGTAAATCTTGAACTCCACAGGCAGGTTGGCTTGCGGCTGTCCGTTTCCGTCGACGACGGTGAAGGTGGTCTTGGCAGTCTTTCCATAGTTGTCCACTACGTTGATTTCCGTGAAGTTACGGGTGCGGCTGATGACTTCTTCCGGACCGTCGTAGTCGCCGAAGACGCGCGTATGTAATAATAAGGTGCGCGAAGCCGGCAGGTTGAACCAGCCGAGGTCGAGCACTGGCTCAGGCTCGCAGGCGCCGAGGAAATGCCAACCGCCGTCAACGTAGGCCTCCACCCAGGCGTGGTTGTCGTCGCAGTGAGCCCAGCGGGGCGTGTATACTTGTCGCGCAGGAATGCCCACGGTGCGCAAGGCGGTCACCAAGAGTGTAGATTCCTCGCCGCAGCGTCCCCACGAGGTCTTGATGGTGGACATTGGGGCGCTGGTGCGACTGTCGCTGCCCTTGTAGTTGACGTGTTCGTGGCACCAATGGTTCACTTCGAGGACGGCATCTTTGAGCGGCAAGTCCTTGACTCTGTTTTTCAGTTCCTCATAATAGGTGGCGCGGAAGCGGTCGAGGCCTTCGTTGTTGACGCGCATGGGCACCACGAAGTGCTTGAACTCACGCTCAGGGATGCTTGCGCCCCAAGGCAGCTCTTGCTTGGCCAAGAAAGCATAATGGATGCACTCGCGGTAGTAGTCTTCCGAGTAGTCCACGCTGTCGCCGAGCGGCATGTAGGCGTAGAGGAATTCCAAGGCCGCCTTTTCGTCGAATGAGGTTTGTTTCGGTTCTTCCTTGCAGCCAACGACGACCAGCGCGGCAAGGATGATGGTGGTAAAAATGGTGTTTTTCATGATGAAATATTTTGTGCAAAGGTAGTGTTTTTCGTGAAATCCAAGAAAAATCTGTATCTTTGCGCCAAACAACAAACCGAACAAGGCAAAAGAAAAAAAGAGAACAAACAACATATTGTAAACCAAGCATTAGCTATTATTCGCATTCAAAACAAAAGCGTCGGAAACTCTTGATTTGAAAAATCGGATAAAAGCAATCTCACGGAAGCGATCGAGGGTTTCCGCTGTACAAGGTAATGATAATGCTCGCACCAATTGGTGTGGGCTTGACTACTTGTACAGCGGGGTTCACCGACGCTCCTCGTGAATGCGATAGAAAGGCCTGCACCTTTCTTTTTGCCCGAAAAAGTGATTGATAGCCGTGCGAAAAACTGTCAATCACGATGGCAAACAAAAACCTGAACCAGGCGAAGAACGCCAAAAAGGACGAGTTTTATACCCAACTCGTTGATATTGAGAACGAACTGAAGCATTACAAGGCACATTTCAAGGGAAAGACGGTGCTCTGCAACTGCGATGACCCGCGCGTGAGTAACTTTTTCCATTATTTCAGCTACAACTTTGAGCAATTGGGACTGAAAAAGCTGATCACCACATGCTACAAGAACCAAAACCGCGACCTCTTCAGCCAAAACGATGCCGAGCAGGCCATTTGGTTGGAGTATTATGGCGACCGCAACGGCAATCGAGTGCCCGACCCTGAGGAGATTGGCATCCATTACTTCAAGGGCGACGGCGATTTCCGCTCGCAGGAATGTATCGAACTGCTGAAAGAGGCCGATATTGTGGTGACCAATCCGCCGTTTTCGCTGTTTCGGGAGTATGTGGCGCAGTTGATGAAGTATGAGAAGAAGTTTGTGATTGTGGGACATCAGAATGCAATCCATTATAAAGAAATTTTTCCGCTAATAAAGGAGAACAAGCTTTGGTTGGGCTATGGCTTTAAGGGTGGAGCAGGACATTTCATCAGTAAATATGAAGATGTCGCAACTGCTGGCGACCATAGGGATGGAATGATTAGAGTCTCGGGAGTAACGTGGTTCACAAATTTAGAAATTCCAAAGCGTCACGAGGATTTGATATTGTTCAAGTCATACATTCCAGAAGATTATCCAAAATATGACAATTTTGATGCAATTGAATGTTGTCCAACTGCAAATATTCCAATGGATTATTATGGGTTGATGGGTGTTCCAGTGACTTTTTTGGATAAGTATAATCCTGACCAATTTGAAATAGTAGGGATTTTGAACCACGGTTGCGACAGTGAATATGATTTGGCAAAGCCCATTTTGAAAGGCAAGGAGAAATTCTCTCGTATCCTCATCCGCCGCAAACAACCCGCTCCAGTGGTCTATATGCAGAACGAAATGCCGGCAACGATGGCAGCGGAAGGAAGAGGGTCGGTAGGATAGCGTGGCTTTGCCAACAGCGGGTCATGACCCGCTGACCCTATCGGGCGGCTATCCTTCTGGCCTCCAACCAATGCCGAGGGCATCCACCCAGCCCGTAGGGGCGACAGCTTCTGTAGGCAGGTGGTGTAAACCCCTGCCGACAAAAACGACAAGACGAACAGCCCTGTAGGGGCGACAGACCCATAAGCAGGAGACGTCAGTCCCTGCACAAAACAAAGAAAATATGAACATAGAACTACACAAAATCACCGTCCGCGAGCTGACACAAGGCTACGTGGACAACAACGAAAACGGTGTGCGCGCCTACGGTGGCCGCCTCGACGTGCGCCCGCCCTACCAGCGCGAGTTCGTCTATAAGGACAAACAGCGCGATGCCGTCATCGACACGCTCACGCAGGGCTTCCCGCTCAACGTGATGTATTGGGCCGTGCGCGACACTGGGCTCGCGGACGTCTCGTCCGCAAGTGGCAACCGGGACGGTTGCGAACCCAGTTTCGAAATCATCGACGGGCAGCAGCGTACCATCAGCATCTGCCAATACGTTAATGGCGACTTCGCCTTCAACTTCCGCTATTTCCACAACCTGCAGCCCGACGAGCAGGAACAAATCCTCAACTACCCGCTGCAAGTCTACATTTGCAGCGGCACCGACAGCGAGAAGCTCAAGTGGTTCCGCACCATCAACATTGCGGGCGAGGCCCTCACCGAACAGGAGTTGCGTAACGCGGTGTATGCCGGCTCATGGGTGAGCGACGCCAAACGCTATTTCAGCAAAAACGGCGCCCCTGCCGCAAAGATTGGCAGCGACTACCTCAAGCTCCGCCATCCGACAGGACTACCTCGAAACCGCCATCTCGTGGATTTCGGACGGCAACATCGAGGTCTACATGTCGAACCACCAGCACGACCCGAGCGCCGCGCCGCTTTGGCAGTTCTTCCAGTCGGTCATCACTTGGATCGAGACCACTTTCAGGCCCACCAAGGAACGCAAGAAAATCATGAAAGGCGTGGAGTGGGGGATGCTTTACAAGCAGTATAAAGATCAAGTATTTGATTATAAGGTTGTTGATGACGAAGTGAAGCGCCTCATCCTCGACGATGATGTAACAAAAAAATCGGGCATTTATCCTTACATCCTCACGCGGAAGGAGAAATATCTCTCCATCCGTGCCTTCACCGATGCGCAAAAGCTGTCGGCCTACGAGCGACAAATGGGTTTTTGTGCCGACTGTGGCCAGCCCTTCGCGCTGAGCCAAATGGAGGCCGACCACATCACGCCATGGCATGCCGGTGGAAAGACCACTGCCGACAACTGCCAGATGCTCTGCCGCGAGTGTAACAGGCGGAAGAGCGGGAAATGATATGGATTTACCACCAAAAAGCCCTGAAAGGGCGACAAGAAATCAAGCGGGCGATTTCAATCCCCGCGTACACAAAGTGGGTCAAACTAAGCCATAAACTCCTCCAAGTTCGAGTGCAGAATCTCCTGCAACTCGGCCTTGTGCTCGGGCTTGGTCTGCATGAAGAGGAAGCCCCACACGCTCATGGCGGGGTTCATGATGTCGCGGGTCTCAAGCACGCCGTGGAAGTGTCGCTTGATGCGCTCGAAGTCCAAGGCGCGGTTGGTGTCGTATGGCTTGTCTAGGACGATGAAGCTGAACACGTCGTTCTCGATGCCGTCCCACATGGTGGCGTAGTCGGGGTGGATGCCCTCGAAATAGCATTGCACGGGCAGTAGGTGGCAGGTGTGGCGCGTCAGGTCGTTGAGGCACATGCCGGCAAAACGCAGCGGGTTGACCTCGATCGGGATGGCGCGACCCGTGTTCTTGTCGACGCGGAACTCCACGTGCATGGGGAAGTTCTTCAGACCCAGCACACCGTTCAGGTCGATGCAGAACTGGTTGAAAGCCGGATAGTTGGTTTCGAAGATCTGCTTGCTCATGCAGTAAAGGCGGTCGCTCACATCGGTCTCGTCCTTGAAGATATGGTGGAAGATGTTGATGATGTTGGGTTTGCCCTCGGCATCATAATAGGCGTCCACGGCGTATTCCTCGCCTTCGATGAACTGCTCAAGCACGAACTTCTCGCTGCGCACAACGGTCTCGGGGAACACGGCGCACTGCTTCGCAAAGTTCTGGTCGATGTCGTTCAAGGCGGCCTGCCATTCGGCTTTGTTGCGGATGATATAGACACCCACGCTGAGGAAGCCCACAGCGGGTTTCAGCACGAGCGGCAAGGGCAACTCGTCAGGGTTGAGGTTGCGCAAAGCCTTCATCTCCACCTCTTTATAATAGAAGTCGGGATAGATTTGCTGGCAGATGCGGCGGAACTCGGCCTTGTCCTTCAGAATCTTGACTTTCTTCACCAATTCCGACTCGGGCAGCTGGGCATAGAGCCACACCAAGGCATTTTCAGAAACCGCATAGAGTTGTTTCGTTTGCTCGTATTTCTCAACAAACTGCTTGTCGTCCAATAGGTTAAGTTTGTGGCCTTGCTGCAAAAGCGTTTCGGCCATGTCGTTGTGGAGGACGGGAATCTGTTTTTCTTCCAAATAGGCCACCAAAGGGGCGGAAACGTATGGTTTTTCTAAAATGATCATTGTGATATGTGTTATGTCGTAAAGACGTAGCGCGCTACGTCTCTACCAGTTTTATCTCAAAATGTTCTGTGTCCTGTCGGGCCCGTATGAAACGAATTTGACTGGCGCACCAACGTAATTTTCAATGAATTTGATGTAGTCTTCCAGCTTTTGCGGAATCGTGCCTTCGATTTTCTGTTGCCAGCCGGGCAATTCGGTGAGCACAGGCTCCATGGTCTCGGTGCAGGCGGCAAAGGGCAGGTGCTTGGTTTCCTTGCCGTTGTAGCGGTAGGCGGTGGCGACTTTCAGGGTGGCGAAGTCGTCCATCACGTCGCTCTTCATCATCATCAGATCGGTGACACCACTGAGCATGACGGCATATTTCAGTGCGGGCAGGTCGAGCCAGCCGCAACGGCGCGGACGGCCGGTGGTGGCACCAAACTCGTGCCCGTTTTGGCGAAGGGTCTCGCCAGTTGCGTCAAACAATTCGGTGGGGAAGGGGCCTGTGCCCACGCGGGTGCAGTAGGCCTTGAAGATGCCGAACACCTTGCCGATGCGGCTCGGGGCAACGCCCAAACCGGAGCACACGCCGGCGGCGATCACATTCGACGAGGTCACGAAAGGATAGCTACCGAAGTCGACGTCGAGCATCGAGCCTTGTGCGCCTTCGGCCAACACTTTCTTGCCCTCGTCCAAGGCCTCGTTGATGTAATATTCTCCGTCGATGAACTGGTATTGCTTCAGGTATTCGATGCCCTCGAACCACAGCTTTTCGTAGGCATCGAAGGTCATGCCGTCCAAACGGAGCTCGTCCATGTCGAAGTCGAGCGTGGCGATTTGCTTTAGATGGGTTTGCTTCAGCTGCTCGTATTTCTCGCGGAAATTGGCGGCGTTGATGTCGCCGATGCGGAGGCCACGGCGGGCGGTCTTGTCGGTGTAGGTCGGGCCGATGCCTTTCATCGTGGTGCCTACTTTCATCTTGCCCAACGCCTTTTCGTTGGCGGCGTCCAAGGCACGATGCGTGGGCAGGATGAGATGCGCACGGTTGGCAATCAAAAGGGTTTTGGTCAGGTCGAAGCCGGCCGTGCGCAGCCCTTCGATTTCACCTTTTAATATATGCGGGTCGATGATGACGCCGTTGCCAATGACGTTGACGCAGCCTGGGGTCAGCACGCCCGATGGGATGTTGTGCAAGACGAATTTCTTGCCTTCAAACTCGATGGTGTGTCCGGCGTTGGGGCCGCCCTGGAAACGGCATACGATGTCATAGTTCGGGGTGAGGGCGTCGACGACTTTGCCTTTGCCTTCGTCGCCCCATTGGAGACCTAAGAGGATATCTAATTTGTTCATATTCAATATTTATGATTTAAGATTCAAGATTTAGGATTCAAGGATTTCTTCTTGTGTCCATAAAAAATCAACGAATGATGCGTAATCTCCACGCCAAGTTGTTCTTCGATTGACTTTTGGATTTCGAATAGGCGGGGGTCGCAAAACTCCATCACGCTTTCGGTGTCGAGGTCGATGAAGTGGTCGTGTTGGCGGAACTTGTAGGAGCGCTCGTATTGCGCGCAGTTGTGCCCAAACTGGTGCTTGATGACCAGGCCGCAGTCGAGCAACAATTCAATCGTATTATATAAGGTGGCCCTGCTGACGCGGTACTTGTTGTCTTTCATCTGGTTATACAGAGAATCTATGTCGAAGTGCCCGTTGGTCGAATAGATTTCCTTCAGTATGGCAAACCGCTCGGGAGTTTTGCGCAGTTTCCTCCGTTGCAGGTAGTCGATGAACAACTTCTTGACTGCCAAATAGGTATTGTCAAATGAGTCTTTCATTTTTCAATTCGTGATGTTGGCGCAAAAGTAAGAATATTTTTCAGACCAATTCTAAATAATCGGCATTATTTTGCCTCAATTGCTGTTTTTGCGCACCACCTTTTGCACTTCCTTGAGGCGGTTGAGCTTGCTGATGAGGTCGTCAAGTTCCTGAGTGTTGTGCACATAGATGGAGATGGCGGCTTCTACCACGTCTTGCTTGGCTTCCATGTGGAGCGAGTGGAGGTTGAGCTTCAGCTCGTTGGAGAGCAGGTTGGTCATGCGGTTGAGCAGTCCGGCAGTGTCCAACGCGGTGATTTTCAGCTCGGCGAGGAAGGCGATTTCGCTCTTGGGTTGCCATTTGGCTTTCACGATGTTGTTGCCGTAGCGCGACGAAAGCTGGATGGCCTTGGGGCAGTTGCTGCGGTGGATTTGCAGCGGCTCGCCAGGGAAGTTGAAGGCGATGACGTCGTCGCCGGGGATGGGGTTGCAGCAGGTCGAAACGTTGAAGTCGAACTCGCCCGAGGTGGTGATGGCCGGTATTGCGTCTTCCTTGCCTTTGTTGTTGCCCAGCAGGCCGAAGGTGAGGTAGCGCACGAAGCTGCTAGTGCCCGATTGTGGTTTCAGCACGTCGCGGATGAGGCGCTCGTCAATTTTTCCAGTCGCCACCTGGTAGTAGAAGTCGATGGAGCTGGTGAGGTTTTCCGAGGCCATCACTGTGTTGCGGTTGGCCTTGGATGGCTCGAGGTCGAGCTTGCGCATGATTTCCTCGTATTTCTTCTCGCCCTCGTCGCGGAAGGTGCGGCGGTATTCCTTGATGCCACTTCTGAGGCGCGATTTGGCCGTGGCCGTGGCCAAAAACTCGAACCATTTCTCCTGCGGATGTTGCGCCTCTGAGGTGATGATTTCCACCTGGTCGCCCTTGGTGAGCTTGCGGTCGAGTTGCGACAGCTGGTTGTTGACGTTGGCGGCGATGCTGTGGTCGCCGATCTCGCTGTGGATGTTGTAGGCGAAGTCGAGCACGGTGGAGCCTTTGGGCAGCGTGATCATCTTGCCCTGCGGGGTGAAGATGTAGATTTCGTCGGAGAAGAGGTCGAGCTTGAAGTTGTCGACGAACTCGATGGCATTTTCAGCCTTGTTGTTGATGAGGTCTTGTGCCTTTTTCAGCCATTCGTCGAAGCCGCTTTCTGTTGTGTCGTTGTCGGTCTTGTATTTCCAATAGGCGGAGAATCCTTTCTCGGCAATCTCTTCCATGCGCTGGCTGCGGATTTGCACCTCCACCCAGTTGCCCGTCGGTCCCATCACCACGGCATGAAGGCTCTCGTAGCCGTTGGCTTTCGGGAACGAGATCCAGTCTTTCAACTTGCGGGTGTAGGGTCGGTAGCAGTCGGTCAAAACGGCATAGATTTTCCAGCATTCCATGCGTTCCTGTTCCTTAGGGCAATCGGTAATCAGGCGGACGATGAATGACCCGTAAAGGTCTTCAAAGGCCAACTCCTTGTCCATCATGCGTTTCCAAATCGAGTTGACGGAACGCTCCTTGATTTCGGCGCGTACCTTCATGCCGGCTTTGGCGAAGGCTTCGTCGAGTGGGGCGATGAAGTCGTGCAACTCGCCCATGCGTTTCTCGCGCACCTCGTCGACGCGCTTCTTGATGTTGGAGTAGATGGTCGGGTTGGTGTATTTCAGGGCAAGGTCGTCGAGTTCGATGCGGATGGCGTGCAGTCCGAGGCGGTAGGCCAAAGGCGCGTAGATATAAGATGTCTCCGATGCGATTTTCAGCTGCTTGTGTTTGGGCATCGAGTCGAGCGTGCGCATGTTGTGGAGGCGGTCGCTGAGCTTGATGAGCACCACGCGGATGTCGTATGACAGAGAGGAGATGATTTTCTTGAAGTTCTCGGCCTGCATGCTTTCCACGTTGTCCATCTGCTCGAACTTGGTGAGGCCATCGACCACGCGCGACACCTTTTCGCCAAACATCTCGCGGATGTCGTCGAGGGTGTATTTCGTGTCTTCCACCACGTCGTGCAGCAGGGCGCAGATGATGGACGTTCGGCCCAAGCCGATGTCGTGGGCGGCGATGCGGGCCACGGCGATGGGGTGGTAGATGTAAGGCTCGCCCGAACGGCGGCGTTGGTCTTTGTGGGCCTCGCAGGCAAAATAGAAAGCCTTGTCGACGGCCTCAAGGTCTTGGGCTTCCTTGCGGGTTTGCCAAACCTCGATGAGGTCGCGGTGTCGTCGTTCTATTTCCTCTTTTTCTTCCCTCGAGTAGGTGTCGGGTAAAACAGTTGTCATACGCAATCAACAATTTCAGACTGCAAAATTAGGGATAATCCTTATTATAGGTTGCGTTTTCAAGCGATTTTTTTTCTATTTTTGCGGCCAGAATGAAGAACATACGAAATTTTTGCATCATAGCGCACATCGACCACGGCAAATCGACCTTGGCCGATAGGCTTTTGGAACTGACCCATACGCTGAATTCCAAAGAACTCGTCGACCAGGTGCTCGACGACATGGACCTCGAACGCGAACGTGGCATCACCATCAAGAGCCACGCCATCCAAATGAAGTACGAATACAAGGGCGAGGAATACACGCTCAACCTTATCGACACTCCCGGCCACGTCGACTTCTCCTATGAGGTGTCGCGATCCATTGCCGCTTGCGAGGGTGCCTTGTTGGTGGTTGATGCCACGCAAGGCATTCAGGCACAAACGATTGCCAATCTTTACTCGGCGTTGGAACACGACCTCGAGATCATCCCCGTGATGAACAAGATTGACATGGACAGCGCGATGGTCGACATCGTGGAGGACCAGATGGTCGACCTCTTGGGCTGCGACCCGAGCGAGATTTTGCGCGTCAGTGCCCGCACGGGCGAAGGCGTGCCTGCCCTTTTGGATGCCATCGTCGACCGCATCCCGTGCCCTAAAGGCGACCCCGAAGCGCCACTCCAGGCCTTGATTTTCGATTCGGTGTTCAACTCGTTCCGTGGCATCATCGCCTATTTCCGCGTGATGAACGGCACGATGCGCACCAACGATTTGGTGAAGTTCTTCGCCACGGGCAAAGAATACCATGCCGACGAAATCGGGGTGCTTCAGTTGAAGCAAGTGCCCAAGAACGAGCTTTCTGCGGGCGATGTGGGTTATATCATTTCGGGCATCAAGACCTCGAAGGAAGTCAAGGTGGGTGATACCATCACGCACGTCGAACGTCCCTGCGCCGAGCCGGTGGCAGGCTTCGAGAACGTGAAGCCGATGCTGTTTGCAGGTATCTATCCCGTTGATGCGGACGACTATGAGGAGCTTCGCGCCTCGTTGGAGAAACTGCAACTCAACGATGCCTCATTGGTTTGGGAACCAGAGAGTTCGGCGGCCTTGGGCTTCGGCTTCCGCTGCGGCTTCTTGGGCCTTTTGCACATGGAAATCGTGCAGGAACGCTTGGATCGCGAGTTCGATATGGACGTGATTACAACGGTGCCCAACGTCTCGTTCAAGTGCTTCAAGACCGATGGCGAAATGATCGAAGTGCACAACCCCAGTGGTTTGCCCGAAGTGACCAAAATCGACCACATCGAGGAGCCTTATATCCTTGCGCAGATCATCTCGAAGAACGAGTTCACAGGGCCCATCATGACCCTTTGCATCGACCGTCGCGGCGTGCTGAAAAACCAAGTCTATCTTTCCACCGACCGTGTGGAACTGACTTTCCAGATGCCGCTTTCCGAAATCGTCTTCGATTTCTACGACAAACTGAAATCCATCTCGAAGGGCTATGCCTCCTTCGACTATCATATCGCTGGCTATCAAGAGGCTGACTTGGTGAAACTCGACATCATGCTCAACGGTGAGTCGGTGGATGCCTTGTCAACCTTGATCCATCGCGGCCATGCCTACGACTTCGGTCGGCGCATGTGCGAGAAGCTGAAAGAGTTGATTCCCCGCCACCAGTTCGACATCGCCATCCAAGCAGCCATCGGAGCGAAGATCATCGCCCGCGAGACGGTACGTCAGGTGCGCAAGGACGTGACGGCGAAGTGTTACGGCGGCGACGTCTCCCGTAAGCGCAAACTGCTTGAAAAACAAAAGGCTGGCAAGAAACGTATGCGACAGATCGGCAATGTCGAAGTGCCGCAGTCGGCGTTCCTTGCTGTATTGAAATTGGATTAATCTTTGTAGAGACGTAGCGCGCTACGTCTCTACCAACCTAGAATTGAAATGACCGATCTCCAATATCAAATCGCCCTCACTCTCCTCCCTGGCATCGGCGACATCAGCGGGAAGAAATTCGTGCACTATTGCGGTAGCGCCGAGGCCATCTTCAAGGAGACGCGCAAGTCGCTTGAGAAAATCAGCGGGATGCGCGAGGCTTCCATCGAGGCCATCTGCAAGCCCAAGGAATACCTGAGAAGGGCCGAGCAGGAAATCGAATTCGTCAAGGAGAACGGCATCCGCCCGCTCTTCTTCCTCGATTCGGACTATCCGCGCCGCCTTCTGCAATGCGACGACGGCCCGATGATGCTGTATTATAAAGGTACGGCCAACCTCAACGCCAATCGTGTGGTGGCCATCGTTGGCACACGCAACATCACCGAATACGGCAAGGAGAACTGCAACCAATTAGTGGAGGATTTGAAGGAAGACAATGTGCTTGTTGTCAGTGGTTTGGCCTACGGTGTGGACACTTGCGCCCACAAAGCCTCGGTGAAAAACGACATCCCGACCGTCGGGGTGATGGGCTGCGGAATGCAACAGGTTTATCCTGCGCCCAACAAGAAGTTGGCCAACGACATGATTGAACATGGCGGTGGCGTACTCACGGAGTGCATGAGCGGTTCGCAGCCCGATCGCGAGAACTTCCCGCGCCGCAACCGTATTATTGCGGGCATGGCCGATGCCGTGGTCGTCATCGAGTCGGCGATGAAAGGCGGCTCGTTGATTACCGCCGACTTGGCCAATTCCTACAGCCGCGATGTGTTCGCCTATCCGGGCCGCGTGATGGACCTCTACAGCCAGGGCTGCAACTACCTCATCCGCACCAACCGCGCCCACCTGATGGAGAGCGCGCTCAACTTGCGTTATGTAATGCGTTGGGATTCAGAAACAAAGTCGGAAAAGCAAACGGCTTTGTTCCGCGAGTTTACCGACGAGGAGAAGATCATCATGGACTGTTTCGGAAGCAATTCTATGGTCAGCCTCGACGACATCATCGTGAAGTCGGAGCTGCCGACGACGAAGATTGCCGCTTTGTTGTTGAACCTCGAATTCGACGGCGTGCTGATGGCCATGCCCGGAAAAAGATACCAGAAATGTTAGGGAAAGTCATTAAATCGACAGGAAGTTGGTACGTCGTCCTCGACGAACAAGGCCGCCAATGGGAATGCCGCCTGCGCGGGAAAATCCGCCTCGACGGCATCCGAAGCACCAATCCCGTGGCCGTGGGCGACAATGTGGAGTTTGAACAAGAGCTTGGCAAGGAGACGGGTGTCATCAAGAAGATTGAACCTCGCAATAATGTAATTGTGCGCCAGTCGGTCAACCTGAGCAAGGCTTCGCATATCATCGCCGCCAATGTGGATTTGGCCATCGTCGTGGCCACCATGTCACAACCGCGCACTTCGACGGGTTTCATCGACCGTTTTTTGGTCACAGCCGAGGCTTATCACATTCCAGCTGCCGTCATTTTCAATAAATGCGACCTCTATACCGACGAACAAATAGGGGAGATGTGCGTGCTGATGGAGTATTACCAAGGTCTGGGCTATACCTCGTTTGGCGTTTCGGCCAAGACTGGTTTCCAAATTGACGAGCTTAAGACCTTGATGCAAGGGAAGATATGCCTGTTTTCGGGCCATTCCGGCGTGGGCAAGTCAGCCTTGGTCAACGCCCTCGACCCTTCGTTGGATGTGCGCATCGGAGCGATTTCCGATGTACACGAAAAAGGTAAGCATACCACGACGTTCGCTGAGATGCACCATCTCAATTTCGGTGCTTGGATTGTCGACACGCCAGGCATCAAGGAGTTTGTGTTGTACGACATGGAGAAGGAAACCTTGGCACAACGCTTTCCAGAGATGCGCAACTTGATGAGCGAATGCCGTTTTGCCAACTGCACCCATACCCACGAGCCCGGATGCGCAGTGAAGGCCGCCGTCGAAAACGGCGACATCGCCGACTGGCGTTATGTGAATTATATACGGATGATGACTGGCGAGAGCCATGAATCTGTGAAAGAAGAAGGCCTATGAACATCGTTTTGTTTGGGAAAAATCTTGCCCCGGAAAACGGGGAATATATGCGACAATTGTTTGCGGAACTGTTTGACAAACACATCGGTGTCGTTGTTTACCAACCTTTTGCCGACATCGTCGCAGCCTTCATCCCCGAAGGCGTGAAGTATGACGTTTTCCATGCCTACGACGACCTGCATGGCCGCGCCGACATGATGTTTTCCATCGGCGGCGACGGCACCATCCTCGACACGGTGCCTTTCGTCCGCGACTCGGGTATGCCCGTGGTGGGCATCAACATGGGGCGTTTGGGATTCCTTTCCAGCATCTCGAAAACCGAAATCGCGATGGCAGTGGGGAGCGTGCTTTCAGGCGACTATCAGGTGGAGCAGCGCACAATCCTTGAGTTGGTCGAGCCACACAATGTGTTCGGCGACGTGCGTTATGCGCTTAACGAGCTTAACGTTATCCGAAATCCAGAACACAGTCTGCTGGCTATCAAGGTCTTCGTTGACGATGTCTATCTCAACACCTATTGGGGCGACGGCATCCTTTTGGCCACTCCGACGGGTTCGACGGCCTATTCGTTGAGTGCAGGCGGACCCATCATCGCGCCCAATGCCAAGAATTTTGTCATCACACCCATCGCCACCCACAATCTTACGGTGCGCCCCGTCGTCATTCCCGACGACAGCACCATCCGAATCCAAGTGGAGGGACGCGAGAAGAAATTTGTGTTCAGCATGGACTCAAGAAGCTGTACCTTAGACACTTCCGTGCAGCTTGAGGTGCACAAGGCGCATTTCTGCCTCAACTTGGTCAGAATGCGCGGCGAGGACTTTTTTGGCACCATTCGCAACAAATTGATGTGGGGCAAAGACAATAGAAATTGATTTCTGTCGTTTTCATTGGAAAAATTCATAAATTTGCAGCCTTGAATTATGTATAGAAAACTTCGTTATTTACTGATATTGAGTTGCTTGGCGATTTTTGCACAAGCCAATGCCCAATTCGACGACCCAAAGACCCTGGAGATTGGGCCTCATGCTGGCATGGGTTATTATATGGGCGACCTCAACCCGACCCTGCCGTTTGCGCAAGCCCAGTTGCAATACGGAGGCCTTGTCCGCTTCAATTACGACAACCGTTGGACCTTCCGTTTCGACTATTCGCGGGTGACGGTGACTGCCGACGACACCAAGCTCAGCTGGCGCCCCGAGCGTGGCCTGAACTTCACTTCCAAAATCAACGACTTCAGCCTTGTGGCGGAGTTCAACTTCCTTGAATACTACACCGGCAACCCGAAAAAGAATGTGTCGCCTTACATCTTTGGCGGCATTTCGGTGTTCCAATACACTGTTTTTGCCAATGTGGGCGACCGACTTGTCGATTTGAGCGACTATGCCACCGAGGGCCCCGAACCAGCCGATGCCAAATGGTACGACAAGATGTTTGGCAAGACCAGCCCCGTCGGCATCAGCATTCCGTTCGGCATGGGCGTGAAGTTCTCGGTGTCGCGCCACATGGCCGCCACGGTGGAGTGGAGGATGCAAAAGACCTTCACCGACTATCTCGACGACGTGGCGACGGTGTATCCCGAACAACACGCGACCTACACCGACGAAAACGGTGAGGTTTACGACTTGACCGACCCGACGGGCAACTACCTCGCCGGCCAGCAGCGAGGCAACTCGGCCTTCAACGACTGGTTTGGCATGGCTCGTGTGTCGCTCACCTGGAAATTCAACCTGCCCGACGGCAGAGGCTGTAACCTTAGCAAATTCTGACCATGGAACTGAAAGACCAACTGATGCAACAAATCGACCGCGAACGCTTGCCGCAACACATCGCCATCATCATGGACGGCAACGGACGCTGGGCCAAGGAACGAGGCAAACCGCGCCTCTTCGGCCACCAAAGCGCCATACAGTCGGTGCGCGAGGTGTCGGAGGGATGTGCCGAGTTGGGGGTGGGCTATTTGACCCTCTACGCCTTCTCGACCGAGAACTGGAACCGTCCGTTGGCCGAAGTCACCGGGCTGATGTCGCTGTTGGCCACCACCATCACCAAAGAGGTGGTCACGATGAACAAGAACAGCATCAAGCTCAATGCCATCGGCGACCTGAAGAGCTTGCCTAAGGCCAATTACGAACAGCTGATGCAAGCCATCGCCGACACGAGTCACAACACTCGCATGACGCTCACCCTTGCGCTGAGCTACTCGGGCCGTTGGGACTTGAAGCAGGCTTCGCAGCGCATGGCACAAGACGTGGCCCAAGGCAAACTGACGCCCGAGGCCATTGACGACGCAACGATTTCCTCGTACCTCTCGACGGCAGGCATCCCCGACCCCGAGCTGCTCATCCGCACCAGCGGCGAGGAACGCATCAGCAACTTCCTGCTGTGGCAGCTGGCATATTCCGAGCTTTATTTCACCCCAAAATATTGGCCCGATTTCCGCAAGGCCGACCTCTACGAAGCGATACTGAACTACCAGCACCGCGAGCGCCGTTTCGGGAAGACGAGCGAACAAATAACTAACAAATGATTGATTGATAGACTTATGCGATTGAGATACTTACCCATAACACTGTTCCTGTTGGCTTTTTTGGGCTTCGGAAACGGTGCTTTTGCCCAAATCCAGATAGGTGACGACCTCTCCGAGATCGATTATTCGCGCCCGCAGAAATACGAGATTGGAGGCATCGTCGTCGATGGCGCCAAATATGTCGACGCTACCATGCTGAGCCTGATTGCCAACCTGAGGGTGGGCGAGACCATCTCCATCCCAGGCGACGAAATCTCGACCGGCATCAAGAAGATCTGGGAACAGGGCTTGTTTGAGGACGTGGCCATCAACGCAACCGACTTCGTGGGCAACAAAGTGTTCCTCCAAATCGTCATCAAGGAGAAACCGCGTGTTTCAAGGTTCTCGTTCACAGGCATCAAGAAAAGCGAGGCCGACGACATCCGCAACAAAATCAACGTTTCGCGCGGCGACATCGCCACCGACCACCTCCTGACCAAGACCACGCGCATCATCGAGGACTATTATTACGACAAAGGCTTCTATAACGTCGACATCGATATCGAGCAAAAGGCCGACACCACCCGCGAGAACTACATCGACATGGTCATCAATGTCGACAAAGGCCCCAAGGTCAAGATTGCGCAGATCAATGTCATCGGCAACGAAAACCTTTCGGAAGGGCAAATCCAGCTCGCCATGAAGGAGACGAAGGAACGCGGCCATTTTGACCCATTGGATCCCCTCGGCCCGATGATCGTGAACGCTGTCGCCGACTTGGTCACCCTGCATCCCATGAGAGCCATCAACACCGTGGAGGAATATTTCTACGACAACTACCGCCCGCGTATCTTCAAGGCTTCCAAATTCATGGAGAAGAACTACGAAGACGACAAGAAACACATCATCGAGAAGTACAACTCGAAGGGCTACCGCGATGCCCGCATCGTGCGCGACTCGGTTTATAGGATCGACGACCGCAACCTCGGCATCGACCTCGTCATCGACGAAGGCAACAAGTACCACTACCGCAGTATCAGCTGGACCGGCAACACCAAATATTCGGAAGAAACGCTCAATTCCATCCTCGGCATCAAGAAGGGCGACATATATAATAAGGAGTTGCTCAACAAGAACCTGACCTTAAGCGAAACCACCTTGGACGTCAGTTCGCTGTATATGGACGACGGATACCTCTTCTTCCGCGCCGACCCCGTGGAAGTGGCCGTCGACAACGACTCCATCGACCTCGAAATCCGCCTCACCGAAGGCAAGCAGGCCCGTATCAACAATGTCACGCTGAAAGGCAACACCAAGACATACGACCATGTGGTGCTCCGTGAACTCTACACCCGTCCCGGTCAGCTCTTCAGCCGCAGCGACGTGATGCGCTCGGTGCGCGAATTGGCCACGCTCGGATTCTTCAACCAGGAAAGCATCAATCCCGACGTGAAGCCCAACATGGAAGACAACACCGTCGACATCGAGTATTCCGTTGAGGAAGCAGCCGCCGACCAAATCCGATTCTCGGCAGGTTATGCCGTTGGCTACCTGATGCTTGAGGCAGGCTTGCAGTTCTCCAACTTCTCGATGCGCAACATCTTCAACAAGAAGGCATGGCGCCCGCTGCCGATGGGCGACGGACAGAAACTCTCGCTCAGCGTGACCACCTATGGCACCCAATACATCACCTACAGCATCGCATTCACCGAGCCTTGGCTCGGCGGACGCAAGCCCAACGCGTTCTCGGCTTCGTTCTACCAGTCGTTCTATGGCAAATATAGGGACAAGACTGTTGACGACTACGGTTACTTCAACATGACTGGTGGTACCATCGGATTGGGTCGCCGCCTGACCTGGCCTGACGATTATTTCTCGTTGTATCAGGGAATTAATGTCAAGCGCTATAACTTGAACAACTACCAGTCGGCTCACCTCAACGTGGGTGACGGCAACGGCAAGTTCAACCTTATCAGCTACAATTTCGTGCTGTCGCGCAACTCTGTGAGCCAGCCGCTCTATCCGCGCAGTGGCTCCGAGTTCCAGTTGGGCCTCGAAATCACGCCGCCTTACTCGCTGTTTACCAACAAGGACTACACCACCCTTTCGGAAAACGAGAGGTTCAAATGGATTGAGATGCACCGCTGGACCTTCAAGGCCGCTTGGTACACCGAACTCTACGACAAGCTCGTGATGATGACCCGCGTGCGCTTCGGCTATCTTGGACATTATAACGACCAGATAGGCCCCACGCCCTTCCACCGTTACTTCCTTGGTGGCGACGGTTTGTCCAATTACTCGTTCGACAGCCGCGAGCTGGTCGGTATGCGTGGCTATGCCAACAACTCGCTGACTCCGGGTTTCTACAACAGCAGCAACTCGGGAGGCAACGGCGGCAATGTCATGTCGAAATACACCTTGGAACTGCGTTATCCGCTTTCGCTCAACCCGCAGGCCACCATCTATGCCCTGACCTTCCTCGAAGCAGGCAACTGCTGGCTCGGGTTCAATAACTTTAACCCGTTCGACGTGAAACGCTCGGCAGGTGTGGGTGTGCGCATCTTCTTGCCCATGTTCGGCCTGCTCGGTCTCGACTGGGGCTACGGCTTCGACGATGTGTATGGCACCACGGGCAACAACCATAGCCAGTTCCATTTCTCCATCGGTGGTTCGATTGATTAGTTTTGGAACGATTATTGATAGGCATAAACAGAACAAAATAGCATAAGAAAATGAAAACATTCAAAACCTTAATCCTTACCGCTGCCTTGGTTTGTGGCGGCATCATGACTGCCAACGCACAGCTTGGCGGCGGACAGAAGATCGTCTATGTCGACTCAGAGTACATCATGGAAAACATTCCTGAATACGGCGACGCACAGGAAGAGCTGAACGCCCTTTCGACCAAATGGCAGAAAGAGGTGAAGGCCGTTTACGACAAGGTGTCGGAGATGTACACCAAGTACCAAACCGAGATGCTGCTCCTCTCCGAAGACCAGAAACGTGCCCGCGAGCAGGCCATCGTCGACAAGGAACAGGAAGCCAAGAACTTGCAGATGCAATACTTCGGTGCAGAAGGTCAACTTTACCAAAAGCGCACCGAACTGATTCAGCCTATCCAAGAGAAGGTCTACACCGCCATGAAGGAACTCGCACAACAAAAGAACTATTCTTTCATCTTCGACTTGGCTTCGGGTACCTCGGTGCTTTATGCCTCCGACAGGAACGACGTGAGCGACGACGTGCTCGACCAGCTCGGCAACGTCATGCAAACCGTCCGTCGTGAAGACCGTCGCAAGGCCGGTGCCGGAACGGTGGGTGGCAACACGGGCACGACATCGGGCGGCTCGAAGGGATCGACGGTAAAACCCAAGAAATAATGAAATAATCTTGAAGCATCGCAAATAATTCGTATCTTTGCGGCTTGATAGAATCGAAGTTTTGAATTAAATAATTAAAAGTCAATAAAATGAAGAGAGTATTCAAAGTATTGTTTTTGGGTATTGCCTTGTTCGTGATGAGCGGTGTGGCCAACGCCCAAGTGAAGATTGCCCATGTCAACACAGCTGAAATCCTCGATGCCATGCCCGACAAGGCAACCGCCGAGAAGTCGTTGGAGAAATACTACGGCGAGCTGCAAAGCCAGTTGGAAACCATGGCCAAGGAGTATCAGACCAAGATGCAAGACTATGAGGCCAACCAAGCCACAATGTCGAACTTGGTGAAACAGTCGAAGGAAAAGGAGATCATCGACCTTCAGACCCGCATCCAACAGTTCCAGTCTAACGCTGAAGGCGAGTTTGAAGCCAAACGTGCCGAACTCCTGAAGCCTATCCTCGACAAGATCCAGAACGCCATCAACACGGTGGGCAAGGAAAAGGGCTACACCTACGTCCTCGACTTGGCTACGGGTGCTGCCGTCTATGTTGGCACCGATGCCATTGATTGCACCAAGGACGTGAAAGCCAAATTGGGTATCACCAAGTAAGAACGATTATAGATGAAAAAAGAAGCCGACCCTTGGGCCGGCTTCTTTCATTTGATGCTTTCGCGTTTCACCTTGGCGAAGCGGAGCAGTTTTAGGATGCCGAGAGGCTTGCGGTCGTCCTTGTTGGCAAGGTTGAGGTAAAGCCCGAACTTCTTCGCAATCGGAATCTTGAAGGTCTCGACAAATTCAATCAAGGTGCCGTCGGGGTCTTCCACATAGGTGAAATGGCCGTTGGCGTCGCCCATGCCAAAGTCGGCGCCGCTGTCGCAAACAAAGGGATGTCCCATTGCTTCGGCTTGCGCTTTGACGGCCTCCATGTGGCGCACGTCGAAGCAGAGATGGATGAAGCCAGGGTCGCCCCAATAGCGGTTTTCATAGAGTTTTTTGCCTGGACTGTCTGCGCTTTGGATGAGCTCAAGATGCGCGGTGCCCATGATGCGGCACAACGGCCCTTCGATGGGCTTGGAGCGTTCCAAAATGACGCGACGCATGGGCTTGTCGCCATTCGGGAGGCATTTTAGGTCGTCGAAAATGGCAGTTTGGTCAAGGACGATTTTGTCGTATTCAAGGAGTTGCATGTAGAACGGCAATGACTTGTTGATGTCGCTCACACCGAGGGTGGCGCCGTTGGCACCGCCCGTCAGTTTCTTCTCGTCGATGAACACATAATCGTCTTGCTCAAGTTGGAACAGGTTGCCGTAGGGGTCTTTCATGAAGAACTGCTTCTGCCCGATGGGCGAGGTGCTGATTTCGCTGATGACGTCGAGACCCTTATTAATAAAGGTGTTGTAGGCCGCCTCGATGTCGGGGCACTTCACCTTGGCAATGAGGATGCCCAAGTCGCCGAGCTTGACAGGCTCTTTCAAATAGTTGAGTGCGCGGCCTTTGGGTTGCCAAATCTCGAAGCCGCCGCCGCCACGGATGTTGACGGCGATGCCCGAACGACGGGGCTGGGGCTTGCCCCCTGTGTAGGGAAGCATTCGTTCGGCCACGCCTTCGTCGTCGACAATCTTGATTTCGAAACCGAAGTTGTCGTAGTACCATTTCCAGGCTTCGACGAAGTCGTTCACGCCGATGCCCACTTGTTGTATACCGCAGATGATTTTCTCGTTCATGTTGCCGATATTTTTCTCGAAAGTTTATAATACAAAGGTAAGCAATATTTGTGGATATGCGCCATCAGCAGTTCGGTGCGCCCGATGAGCTTGCGGTGCTTTTGCCGCTTGATGGCACGCACTGCGATTTTGCCGCACTTATCCACGTCTAAGCCGTTGGCCTGCCCTGCGTCCATCTTGGCATGGGCTGAGCCGTCGCCGTGGAGGGCACTCTTGCTGATTTGCGTATTGATGCGCCCAGGGATGAGGAAGGTGACGCCGATGTTGTCGTATTCCAGCTCCAATGACTCATAGAAACCGAACAGCGCGTGCTTTGCTGCACAATAGGCCGAGCGCAGCGGAAAGCCGAACAGTCCCGATAGGGAAGTGGTGACGCTGAACTGCACATGCTCCTTGGACAGAATCATCTCCTTGAACTTCTTCACGAGATAGACCCCGCCGAGGAAGTCGACTTTCAGGATTTTCTCGTCCACGCTGATGTCGGTGTCGAAAGCCTTTTCGCGTTGCGAGATGCCCGCGTTGAGCACGAAAAGGTCGATGCTCAAGTTGTTGGAAATCACATACTCATAGAGACGGTCGATGGAGGCGTAGTCGTCGAGTTGGGTCTCGGTGGCCCAAGCCTTCACGCCGTAGTTTTCGCACATTGCCTTGGTCTTGTTGAGGTCGTCGATGCCCAAGCCTGTGAGGACGAGGTGGCAGCCTTCCTGAGCCAAATGCAGTGCGATGCTCTGTCCGATGCCTGTGCCGCCCCCGGTGATGAGTGCGGTTTTGTTTTTGAGGTCTAACATTTTATTTGTCAGTAAAGGCCCCTAAACTTGTCGAGGGGCCGTTTTTAATGAGGCTGCAAAGATAAAAATAATTCCTTCATGTCGGGATAATCAATATATTTACTATTTTTGTGGCTCGCAAAACCTTGAAGTCGGGTCGGCCCTTCGACAGGCTCAGGGACCTTAACTGAACAACTGAATAACTGAACAACTAACAACTAAAGAATGGACATTTTTGAAAGAATATCAAAGGATTCCGGTGGCCCGATTGGGCAATACCGCGAACGCGCCGACGGCTATTTCGCTTTTCCGCGTCTGGAAGGTGAGATGGGTCCGCGCATGACTTTCAACGGCAGGGAAGTGCTCTGCTGGAGCTTGAACAACTATCTGGGCTTGGCCAACCATCCCGAAATTCGTCGCGTGGATGCCGAAGCCGCCGCCAAATACGGCCTCGCAGCACCTATGGGTGCCCGCATGATGACGGGTCACACTCGTATGCATGAGCATTTTGAGCACGAGCTGGCCGACTTTGAAAAGAAAGAAGCTGCCTACCTCTTCAATTTTGGCTATCAAGGAATTGTGTCGACCATTGACACGCTGACGACGATGCACGACGTGATCGTTTACGACAACGAAGCCCACGCTTGCCTGCTCGATGGCATCCGCTTGCACATCGGCAACAAATACAAGTACCGCCACAACAACATGGAAGACCTTGAGAAGAAACTGAAGGTCGCCACCGAAGTGGTGGCCAAGACGGGAGGCGGCATCCTCGTCATCACCGAGGGCGTGTATGGCATGACGGGCGCTTTGGGCGACCTCGCCGGCATCGTGGCCCTGAAGAAGAAATACAACTTCCGCATCCTCATTGACGATGCCCACGGCTTCGGCGTGATGGGTCCTACGGGTCGCGGCACGTCGGAGCACTTCGACGTGATGGACGACATCGACATTTACATCGGTGCCTACGCCAAGGCCATGGCCATCATCGGCGGCTTTGTGGCTGGCCCGAAATATGTCATTGAGTTCTTGCGCTACAACATGCGTTCGCAGATGTACGCCAAGAGCCTGCCCTTGGCCATCGTTGAAGGCTGCGAGAAACGTCTCGAAATCATCCGCAGCGCTGAGGGCGATGCCCTTCGTGCGCAACTGTGGAAGGTGACGCGCTCCTTGCAGAAGGGCTTCCGCGACTTGGGCTTCGACATCGGTCCCGCCGAGGCTTGTGTGACACCCGTACACGTGCAGGGCGACGTGGTGCAGGCCACCAACATCGCCATGGACCTGCGCGAGAACTACCGTATCTTCTGCTCAGTCATCACCTATCCCGTCATTCCCAAGGGCATGATCATCTTCCGCATCATCCCGACGGCAGCCCACACGATGGACGACGTCAACTACACCTTGAACGCTTTCAAGGAGGTGCGTGAGAAACTCGACCGTGGCTACTACGACGGAACCGAAATCCCGAACATGAGGATTGAATAAGTCAATCACGGCAACAAGAAAAGCGGCACATCATCAAAATGATGCCGCTTTTTTTGTCTTTTCAAAAAATGTTCGTATTATTGCACTGTCAATAATGCAGATAATCCCAAAAATATGATAATATGATACTCGTAAAACAAGTTGGCGTTTATGTCAATATCTTGAATTGCAGACTGAAAAAGCATTTGGCTGAGGTGTTCAAAAACAACAAAGTCAACCTGACGGCGGAACAATACCTCGTGATGGACACGCTTTGGAACGAAGGCACGCTCACCCAGCAGGCCATCTCGTTCATCATCCAGAAGGACAAGAACTCGGTGACGCAATTCATCGACAACCTGGAGAAAAAAGGCTTGGTGACGCGATCGGTGGCCAGGGAAGACCGCCGCGTGAACAACATCGTGGTGACTACCGAAGGCATGGCCCTCAAGGACTCCACCAAACAGCTCGCCATCGAAACGATGGAAAAAGCCGTCGAAGGCATCAATGAACAGGATTTGCAGACCTTCGTCACCGTACTGAAAAAGATTTGTTCCAACATCAGCGACACCGATAAAACAGGGGACAATCTTGCACTTTGAAGCTGATTTTTCGCCATTTGGCACAATTATTGGAAATTTTTTCCAAAAGCGAAACGTTAGATTTCTATCTTTGCACTTTTAAAATAAAATTTCAACGAAAATGAACAGAATCATCAAGTTATTTTTCGCCCTTATGGTGGCAATGCTTTTGTTGCCTTCGTGCAACAAAGGTCCGGGCGAGGGCGGCACTGGCACCATACAAGGTTTCGTGAAACTCGTTCACCATCCCGACGACAACTATACCTTGACAACCGACACCTTGGTTGCGGCCAAGACCGATGTGTTCATCGTTTATGGCGATGATTCCTACTTCGGAAATGATGTGGAGACCAATGCCGAAGGAATGTATCAGTTTGAGTATCTGCGCTCTGGCGACTACACTGTGTTTTCCTATTCCACGTTGCCTTCGGGCGAGAAGGTGGCTGTGAGCGAGACGGTCAGCCTGAATGGCGGCGAGGTGTGCCAGGTGCCTACCATCTATATCCACGACGGCAAGGCTTATGGCACTTCCATCGTGAAAGGGCGTGTTCATGCCGCTTTCTACCACAACGGGAGCTATCGTGGCGAAGGCTGGGCCTATGAGCATCGCGTCTACATCCGCAGGGTGGGCGAGGACTACCATTTCAACGATGTGCGCGTGGGCATCGACGGCTATTTCTACTTCCAGAAGCTGCAACCTGGCGAGTATGAGGTGTTTACCAGCTCCGACGACATTGTTTCGGAAATCCCTGAACTGATGTTCCAAACCATCACTGTCGACGAGGCCGGACAAATCTACGAACTCGGAGAACAGTTTGAAGTCATTGTCAATGTGTAAACAAGACGGAGGACGATGAGACAAAGGACTATGGGAAAACAAGACACGGAACAATTGCTTTAAGTCCGAATTTTAAATCTTGAATTTTGAATCTTAAATAAATGAATATGAAGCGACTAATAATGATTTTGGCTTTTGTAGCCCTCAATGTGGGTGTTTTTGCGCAGGCTGTATCGGAGAGCACCATCGCCAAGCGCGACAACCGCCGTGGCATGGTGCTGAAGGAGTGGAACACGGCGGCGGGCGACAAACGCGCCTTCCTCGACCGCGTGACGACATACGATGAATATGGCCGCAAGATTGAGGAAATCGAGTATGCCAGCTATGGTCAGAAGTGGCGCATCGTGAGCGAGTATCCCGAAAACAGCGACATCACCGCCAAGGTGGTGCGCGAAATCGAATACAACGACCGCGACAAAGTGGTTCGCATCCGCAAGTTCGAATACGACGAGGAAGGCTCGAAGGTGCGCCAGCTCAACTACTACCCGAACGGCAAGTTAGAGTCGGTGAAGACCTACGAATACGTCCCGAAATAAGGCTGCGGTGGAAGAGATCCTGAACATAGTGCAAGGCATGAAGCCCATCACGCTCGACGAGATGAGCGGCGTGAAACTGATGAACCGCATCGACACGAAGTATCTCGTGACCGAAGGGCAGTTGCGCGAGATTCTGTTGCGCATCCGCGAAGGCTACTATGCCCAAGAGGCGGAAGGCAACCGCCTTTCGCCCTACAGCACTGTGTATTACGACACGCCTGAGCTGACAATGTATATCGTCCACCACGACCGCCACTTGGTGCGCGACAAGGTGCGCGTGCGAACCTACGTCGACTCGAACCTGACCTTCTGCGAGGTGAAGCACAAGAACAACAAAGGGCGCACGAAGAAGAAGCGCATCGCTGTGGAACCCATTCCCAACATCATCGAGAACCCCGAGGCGGCGGCATTCTTGACCGAAAAACAACCTTATCCAGTCAGCTCGTTGAGTCCGCACTTGATCACCGCCTTCGACCGCATTACCTTAGTGAACTACGGCATGACCGAGCGCCTCACCATCGACTGCAACCTGCGTTTCGAGAACCTGCGCAATGGCAACGTCGCCTCGATGGCACCTTTGGTGGTGATGGAACTCAAGCAGGACGGTAGGGCCAAATCGCTGCTGAAGGATGTCCTCTTTGATTTGAGAATAAAACCCTACAAGATCAGCAAATACTGCATCGGCACCTGCCTGACCAATCCCGACGTGAAGCAGAACCGGTTCAAGAAGAAACTCAGGTGGATAGAAAAATTAAAGACTATGGCCTATGGCTAATGGCCAACAACAATTATACAATTCAACAAACAACAATATGAATCTACTACAAATCAACCTACAGGACTTCGACCCTGACATTGCCCGTGAATTTGGCGGTGGCGCCTCGACGATGGACTTCCTCGGCGTACCGCTCTTCGATGCACAAAGCCTTTGGACGACCTTGATCCGCTTCGTGTTCAATCTCATCGTTTGCTGGATCGTCATCCATTGCTTCTACTACAAAAAGGCCAACCGCAAGGACTATTATTTCACCTTCATCATGTTTGCCGTGGTCATCTTCCTCATCATTTCGCTGATGGAGAACATGAAGATGAACATTGCATACGCCCTCGGCCTGTTTGCCATTTTCGGGATGATACGTTACCGAACGGAAACCATAAAAATCCGTGAGATGACCTACCTCTTCGTGGTGATGGGCTTGAGCATCGTCAACGGCATGGCGCTCTCGACGAGTTATGTGGAATTGCTGGCGGTCAACCTGTTGGTGGTATTGGTGATTTGGATTCTCGACGGTACAAAAATGCTGAACCATACGGCGATGAAAATCATCCTTTACGACCGCATTGAGAACACCAAGCACGGCAAGGAAGACGACCTGAAGGCCGACCTCATCGAGCGCACCGGCCTCGACATCAAGAAGGTGGAGGTGGGGCACATCGACTACCTGCGCGACGTGGCTTTTGTGAAGGTGTACTACAAGCCCATCGACGGCGAGGTGAATACGATTGATACGATTACTAAAATTAAGGATTTCACGGAATAGTGAGGAAGTGGCTGATCATAGTGCTGTTGTTGCTGATGTCGGTGATGGGGCTGGCGCAGAGCGAGCGCACCACCGATTTTGGCGGCATCGTCTCGGCTGAGGCATCGGTGGCCTTGCCGGCCAATTTCGGACTGTCAGTGGAGGAGGAGTTGCGTTTCGACCACAATTTCACCCAGTTCGACCGTTGGCTCAATTCGGTGGGCGTGGACTATACCTGTTGGCACAACCGCATGAACATTGGTCTCACCGCCGACTACATCCGCCGCCATAACGACAAGGGTTATTTTGAGAACCGTGGCCGTTTGGGTGTTCAGGTGACCTACTCTGAGGAATACCGCCGTTTCAAGTTCACGGTGCGCAGCAAGGTTTTAGGCACCTTCTTCGACGAGCGCACGGGCGACCACCGCGTCAACCCACGAATCTATTGGCGCAACCGCCTCAAGGTGACCTACCAGCCGATGAACAGCCGTTGGAAATATGCGCTTTCCACCGAGCTGTTTTGGCTCACCAACGACCCCAAGAAAGGCGGCGTCGACAACCTGCGCACAGTGCTTTCGGTCGACTATCGCCTCTCGCGGAGGCATTATGTTTCGGCTTTTGCCCGCGTTGACAACGAACTTGGCGTGAAAGCCCCAGTTGACTTGTTCTATGTCGGTTTGACCTTCAAGGCGAAATATTAAAAGGTTAGCAATGAGGTTGAATTGCCCTTTTTTGTAAAAAAGTCGTTTTTCTTTTCAGGAAACGGCTTTTTTTCATTCTTGTTTCCTATTTTTGTACTCTCGAATAACCATCAAATCTAATCGATATGTGTACAAAACAAAAAATGAAAAAAATCGGCAGCATCGGCCTGATTGTCGCGGCGTTGCTGCTCGGCCTCCTGCCGTCGTGCGGCAAGAAAGGGACGACAACAGGCGGCTCCACGACCTTCGTGGAACGCATCAAGCCGCTCGACGACGCTGTGCTGGCGCTGTTGGACAGCTACACTTCGGGCGTCATCGCCAATGGCGAGCCTATCGTGGTGCGTTTCAACAATCCTGCGGAAATGAAAGTGAAGTATGGCGAGACCATTCCCGCCAAGGCCTTTGAGTTTACGCCTGCGCTGAAAGGCAAGGCCGTTTGGGTCGACGAGAACACCGTCGGATTCCAATACGACGGCATCGACAAGGACCAGAACTATGTCTGCAAGTTCAAGATGTCGGACTTTGTGGACGTGAAGGCCGACCAAACGCTGGAGTTCGGCTTTGGCGTGCGTCGGCAGAACTTCAGCATCGTCACGGTGCAACCTCTTTGTAACTCGAATGACGAGATGAGCTACCTGATGCGCATCGCCTTTGCCACGCCCGTCGACCAAGACGAAGCTGTCAATTTGTTTGACGAGTCTTTCCGCAAAAGCCATCCCGTTGAGGTGGCCAATGCGGGCAACAACGTCTATGACTTCACGCTGCAAGGCTTTAAACGCCAGGATTCTGATTATCAGACAGATGTCGTCCTCGATGGCAAGGCCTTGGACTGCAAGGCCAAGATGCAACGCAGCCTGAAGGTGTACGCCAAGGACAAGTTCGAGCCGGTGATGTTCGACGTCGACAAGGCCGCCAGCAAGGGCACTTTGCTCTTCTCGCAGCCGCTAAAAGAAGACCAGAACCTCGACGGTTTCGTGAATTTCAACCAGAAATTGGGCTACAAGGCTGACATCAAGGGAAATAAGATTGATTTCTTCTTCGACAAGACTTCGCTTTACAGCTATCAATTGGAAGATTTGAACATGACCGTCAGCAGTGGCATTCGTGCCGCCAATGGTATGCTGTTGCAAAGCGACTATCCCTTTGACTTCGACCTTGCTGACAACCTGCCCAAAGTACGCTGGACCGACGATGGCGTCATCATCCCCGATGTGGATGAAACCACGGTCTATTTCGATGCCATCTGCCTCAACTCGGTGACACTGAGAATTGTGCGCGTGTTCGACGACAACATCCTCTCCTTCTTGCAGGACAATGAGTTGAACGAGACTTACGGCGTGCGCAAGGCGGGTCGTTTGGAGAAGAAGGTGCGTCTTGCCATCGACAACCCGTATGCCAACCAATGGAAGACGTTCCCCATCGTGCTGTCCGATTATATTAAGGTGGAACCCGGTGCAATGTATCAGTTGAGCCTCAATTTCGGTCCCGCCGATTATACATTCGCCTCCGACGAGATGAAAAACGCCGTGACGGAAAACGAAGCCATGGAAGCCGACTATTGGGACGGCCAGGCCTACGACTATAGGGAATACAATTACGACGGCGAGTGGAACGACCCCAACGGCTACTACTATTATAACTATGTGGAAATGAAGAAGAATATCGTTGTCAGCAACCTCGCGGTGACCGCCAAGATGGGGCGCAACGATGTGGTTGACGTGTATGTCTACCGGATTTCGGATGCCACTCCGGCAATGGGAGCGCAAGTCACGGCTTATAACTTCCAGAGACAGGAGTTGGCCCAAGGCAGCGTTGACGCCCAAGGTCATGTGCAGCTGAAATGCGCCAACCGTCCCGCATTCGTGATGGCCACGGACAATAAAGGCAGCAAGTCGGTGATCAAGTTGAGCGATGGCAATGCGTTGTCGTACAGCCGTTTCAATGTGGCTGGCGAGTCTGTCGAGAAAGGCGTTTCGGGCTTTGCCTATACCAACCGTGGTGTGTGGCGTCCTGGCGATGAGATGCAGCTCAACCTGATGCTGAACGACATGGAGGAGAGCATTCCCGCCGACTATCCCGTCGTCCTCGAAGTGCTGGACGCGACGGGTCGCCTCTATGCCAAGCAGGTGAACACCAAGCCTGTGAACGACATCTATTGCTTCAAGGTGCCGACCAACGTCAGCGACGAGACCGGCGTTTGGACAGCCCGTTTCAAAGTGGGCACGAGCACCATCACCAAGAGCCTGCGTGTGGAGACGGTGAAACCCAACCGCTTGGAAATCAAGTTTGAACTGCCCGAGGTGGTCAGCTTGAGCAAGAACGAGCGTGTGGCCCTCGTTTCGAGATGGCTCAACGGGATGAAAGCCAACGGCTTGAAGGCCGAAGTCGACGTGAAACTGCGCGGTGGCGAAACGACCTTCAAAAACTTCGCCAACTACTCCTTCGTCAATGAAACACAAGGTTTCGAGCCTCAAGAGTTGTCGCTTTTCAGTGGACAGCTTAATTCGGAGGGCGTTGCCAATGTGGGCTTCGGTCCGCTCAAGGATGTCTACGCTTCGCAAATGATGAACGGCACCTTCACGGTGAAGGTCTTCGAGCAGGGTGGCGACTTCAGCATTGCCTCGTTCAAGACCAAGCTCTCGCCTTACCAGCGTTACGTTGGCGTCGACCTGCCCGAATCCACGGCAAAATACGGCAGCTATTACGACACCGACAAGGACTGGAAGTTCGACATCGCCATGGTCAACGAGGACGGGATGGCCTGCAAGTCGGCGGTTGCGCTGGAATATGCGCTTTATAGATTGGATTCCTACTGGTGGTGGTCGAGCGAGGACGAATACAGCCTGCAACGCTATGCCTCTGGCACATACAAGGCTCCTGTGAAGAACGGCACCTTGACCTGCAACGGCACGACCTCGGTCACCTTCAACATCCCGGAAGACAAATGGGGCAGTTACCTTTTCGTTGTCAATGACAAGCAAGGCGGACACACCTTTGCCAAGGTCATCAGCTTCGATTGGGGCTATGGCCATTCGTCGACGGCTTCGGGTGCACCGGCTCAACTTTCGATGAAGTCGACGGCTGAAACCTATCAGGTGGGTGAGAAAATCGTGGTGACGTTCCCCGCCAACGAAAAGGCCAAGGCTTTGGTGACGGTGGAAGCCAACGACCGCGTGCTGCAAACCATGTTGGTCGAAAACCTCGGTCAGGAAGGCAAGGTGGAAATCACGGCCACAGAGGAAATGATTCCGAATGTGTATGTCTATGTGGCTCTGATCCAGCCGCATGATGCAGCCAACGACCTGCCTATCCGCCTCTATGGTGTCATCCCTGTGAAGGTGGAAAACAAGAAATTGCAGCTGCAGCCCAACATCAGCGTGCCCGAAACGGCCAACACGAAGAAGACCCTTGACGTGAAGGTCTCGGAAGCCAACAAGCAAGCGATGACCTATACCTTGGCCGTTGTCGATGAAGGCATTCTCGGCCTCACCAACTTCTCGACGCCGAATCCTTACGGCTACTTCAACAGCAAGCAGGCATTGAGCGTCCGCACTTGGGACAACTACGCCAACATTGTTGACGCGTTCAGCGGCGAGCTTGGCTCTGTTTACGCCATTGGCGGCGACGGCATCCTCAATCAGGAAATCACCCTCGACAACCGCTTCAAGGCCTACGCCATCACCCTCGGACCTTTCGAGCTGAAGGCGGGAGAAACCAATACGCATAGCTTCGAGGTGCCGCAATGCTCTGGCGCGTTGCGCTTCATGGTGGTGGCCAAGGGCAACGGCAAGGCTTTCGGCTCGGCTGAAAAGCGCATGACCGTCGTCGACCCGATTAACTTGTACGCTTCCGCTCCGCGTGTGGTGGCGCCTGGCGACGAACTGAACCTCAAGGTGCAGGTGCAAGCCCCCACGATGAAGGGCAAGACCTTGCAAGTGAAGTTCGAGAACAAGAACCTTGAACCCGTTGGCAACCTGCCCACTTCGGTGACGATTGACAACAACGGTGAGGGTTTGGTCGCGGTCAGGTCCAGCATCCCCAATACGTTGGGCAATGCCGAACTGAAGGTTTCGGTGACGGGCGATGGCTACACCGCCGAGTCGTCGACAGTGATGCCCATCCGTATGCCTTACGCCGAGCGTCGCAACACCATCACCAAGGAAATCGAGGCAGGGCAGACGGTCAGCGTGCCGTTCAACCTCGACGGTATGACGGGCACGCAGCAAGGCAACATCACCGTTTCGAGCCTACTGCCCGTCGACCTCTTTGGCCGCATTGATTACCTGATGGACTATCCGCACGGCTGCCTCGAACAACTCACCTCGAAGGCGTTCCCGCAGCTTTACCTCAACTATTTCGTCCAGCTCGACGACAAGGAGAAAGAGGAGATGCGCAACAACATCGAGTCGGCCATCACTAATCTGAAGTCGTATCAGAAGTCCGACAACTCGATGACGAATTGGATAGGCGGCAAATACACCGACCCGTGGACCGAGATTTATGCGCTGCATTTCCTCGTCGAGGCCAACAAACAAGGCTACAACGTGCCGCAGTATTTCCTCGACGGCCTGCTGAGCTACCAAGCCAACCGCGCCAAGCAGTGGAAGAACAACCCCGACTTCAAGCAAGGCGAGACCATTCAGGCCTACCGTCTCTTCGTGCTGGCTCTCGCTGGCAAAGCCGAGATGGGTGCCATGAACCGCTTCAAGGAAATCGAGATGAACTACGACCTCACCAAGGCCCTGGCTGCTGCCGCCTTTGCCCAGACGGGTAAGACTAACATCGCGCAGAACTTGTTGCCCATGGTTGAAGAAGACAAGGTGATGTCCGACTACTACACCTCGTTTGGATCGCGCACCCGCGACTTGGCCATGTATGCCTACACGCAAATGCTTTGCGACGTGGATGCACAAACCGTGCAGAGCAACATCAACAACGTGTGCCGCATGATGAGCGCCAACCGCTGGATGGACACCCAGACGACGGCCTTCTCGCTCTTCGTCTTGGGCAAGTATGCCGAGAAGGCAGGACTTAATAAGGCTAACCTCTCCGGCACCGTGAAGGTGAACGGCGACGAGCGCACCTTGAACACCAACATGGCCTCGGTGGGCTATGGCTTCACGCCGAAGTTGGGCAGCAACACCGTTGAGATCAAGAACAACACCGACCAAACGATGGTGGCCAACCTCTTCACCAAGACCTCGGTGGCCGAGTACGACATGAACGAAAGCGGCAACCTGATCAAAATGACGGTTGGCTACACCGACAAGAATGGCAATCCTGTCAATCTGAGCAACCTGACCGCTGGCACCGACATCAAGGTGCAGATGACGGTAACCAACCCAAGCGAGTGGCAAGTCACAGAGCTGGCGCTGTCATACTACCTGCCTTCGGGTTGGGAGTTGGTCAACGACCGCCTGAGTGGCGACATGACCGGCAACGAAGGTGCCAAGCACATCGACCTTCGCGACGACCGCGCCTATTTCTACTTCGACCTGATGCCAGGCGCGAAGAAGACCTTCACCTTGAAGGCCAACGCCACCTACGAGGGCAACTACATGATTCCCGCCGTGCGCTGCGAGGACATGTACAACGCCGAGATCTATTACCAGATTCCGGCCAGAGGTTGTGTGGTGAAGTAAGCGTAGTGACTCTGAATCGGAAAATAGTGGTAGGCCTTGCGGCTTGCCACTATTTTTTGTGACTGAGGGAAAAGGTTGGGAAAAATTGCTTAATATTGCAGTTCAAAAAGGAAATGTCATGAGCAAGTCGATAAACATTTTGGACAAGGATTATCTGCAATGGATAAAGGAATTGGGCAGCCGCTACCGCAGAAGCCAGATCAAGGCGGCGGTGAGGGTGAACGAGGAGATGCTTCGGTTCTATTGGGAACTGGGGCGGGATATTGTGGAACGTGATGCTGAGAACAGATATGGAAAAGGCTTTTATGCTTCGCTGAGCAAAGATTTACAGCAAGTGCTACCTTTGTCGAGCGGCCTATCGGATCGCAATTTGCGTTATACAAAAAAGTTCTATCTGCTTTATAATGAAGTGCTTGAAAAATTGCAGCAGGTTGCTGCAAAATCAGGGGATGGTAATTTGCAGCAAGTTGCTGCAAAATCCCCTAACGCTCATCAAATTGGTGCGCAAATACAGACGGATTTGTTTTCCGTGCCTTGGGGACATCACATGCTTCTCATTGACAAAATCAAAGGCGATGCTCCAAAGGCTTTATTTTACGTCCACCAAACCGTTGTGAACGGTTGGAGCCGCAATATGCTGCTGAACTTCCTCGACACTGACCTCTATGAGCGGCAAGGCAAGGCGCTGACCAATTTCCAACGGACGTTGCCCGAAGAGACCAGCGACTTGGCGCAGGAACTGACCAAAGACCCTTACGATTTCGCTTTCACGGGAATCACGGGGCGTTACAACGAGCGTCTGTTGAAGGATGCCTTGCTGAACAACATCACCCAGTTCTTGGTGGAGCTTGGAACGGGCTTCGCGTATGTAGGCAAGGAGTATCGGATACAGGTGGGCGAAAGGGAGCAATTCATTGATTTGCTGTTCTATAACCTGAATCTGTCGTGCTATGTGGTTGTCGAGGTTAAAATCGGGAAGTTCGAGTTTGCCGATGTGGGCCAACTGGGTGGCTATGTCGTTTCGTGCAACCACATCTTGCGCAAGGAAGGGCGCGACAACCCGACCATCGGCTTGCTCATCTGCAAGGAGAAAGACCGCATCCAAGCGCAATATGCCTTGGAGTCGAGCAGCCAGCCGCTCGGCATCTCGGAATACGAGCTTGAAAAGTTCTATCCCGAGAAAGTGGAAGGCACCATACCGACCATCAAGGAGATTGAGGAGAAGTTGAAGGATTTGGTGATTTGAAGGGAAAAATTGCTTAATATTGCAGTTTGAAAATTTCATGGTAAAGAAAACTAAGAATATGAGAACAGAGGACCAGATTAGAGATGAAGCCAAAATAATTCTTGGCTTTGACGATGGAGAAGAAAACGTACAACAAGGCACAGGGCAACTCACCACTTTCAACCAATTAGGTTTTTTTGGCAATATTAATAAACCTGATGGTTGGTATTTGCCCAATGACAAAGGATTTGTAGCAATTGTTTTGGAAACCAAATCCGAAAAAGAGGACTTGACAAAACAAAAGTGGGTAAATGAGTTGTTGAAGAATATTACTATTGTTTGTACGCAATATACCAAAGTCGTTGGCATTCTATATAACGGTTCGGATATTCGTGTATTCAAAAACAATGTAGAAGTTACTGGTGTTGCATCAACTTTGCAGAATAAGAGTTATTACAAACGGCTTTACTCTCAAGAAAAGATAGATAAACAGCAAATATATCGTCTTACTAAGCAAATCAATGATTCTCTACATACCCAATTCGGCATAAAGAATCTCTATCATCGTATGATATTCACAGCGTGTGCATTGGTTGCTAAACGCTATGGAGCGGTATTGGATAAGAACATGTCGTTTCAGGTAATGACGGCATCAATTTTAGATACACTTTCTCAAAATCTTAAAGAAGACAAAAGGTTGAATGCCAAATTGGAATTACTCACAGATGTATATTCCGAGATTAAAATGAACAATCCAAATAATCCAAAGGCAATTGCTGACTTTATCGGATGGATCTCCTCAATTTCAGAATGTGTCAATTCCGATTATTGGAATGGTGAAGATGTAATGGGAATATTCTTCAATGAGTTCAACCGATATAAGAAAAAGTCAGAACAAGGACAAGTCTTTACTCCCGACCATATTACGTCGTTTTTGTATAGGCTGATTGATGTCAATAAAGACGACCATGTATTGGATGCTGCCTGTGGGTCTGGTGCTTTTCTTGTAAAAGCAATGTGCAATATGATAAAAGAAGTTGGTGGAGTAAGCACACACGAAGCTGGACAAATTAAAAGAGAACAGTTGTTTGGTATTGAATGGGACCGTGAAATATATGCACTTTCGTGTGCCAATATGCTTATACATAAAGACGGAAAAACGAATTTGGAACAATTGGACTCTCGTACAAGCGAAGCAAGTGATTGGATTCGTTCAAAGAACATTACCAAAGTACTGATGAATCCACCGTTTGAGCGTAAATACGGTTGCTTGAAAATAGTAAAGAATGTGCTTGATTCTGTTCCACAGGGGACAAAATGTGCTTTTATTCTTCCAGACAAAAAGCTTGAGAAAGACATGGCGGATAAAAAGTACGGAAATAAGTTGCTGAGAAATCATACACTTACGACGATTGTTAAATTGCCCGAAAACTTGTTTTTCGGACAAGGAATCACCACTTCTGCATTTGTGTTTATTGCTGGTCAATCACAGAATGGACGTGATATTGTTGGTTATTACATAGAGGAGGACGGACTGGAAACTGTTAAAAACCAAGGCCGTCAAGATATAAAGAACCGTTGGCAAGAAAAAGAAGACTATTGGATTCGTGCCATTCAAAATGGCGAAGATGAACAATATCATACTAGGCAAATCATACATCCTAATGAACATTTGTCGTATCAGATGCCAGAAAAGCCTTTTGAAATATTCGAAGAGGACTTTGTCAAAACTATGATGGACTATGAACTATTCAAACATAATATTAACTTGAAGGAGTTAGGCGACAATCTTTTGCGTAGAGTTTTGTATAGCAGTCAGATAACATCAAGTCACAATGATACTGTTATTATACTAGAAGGGGAGTAATAAGATGAGAAAGGTTGATACTACAAATTGGGGAGAGTTTGTCATAGGTGACCTAATGACCAAGCTTGATTTGAGAATTAAGAAGGAAGATTTTGACAAAAGGACAGATACTTCACAGAAAAGAACCGATGAGTTTTCGCTCCCTTTAATAAATGCAAAGGACGGGAATAATGGCATTATGTATTACGGGCGTGAGGAAGACTTTGAAAATGAAGAAATGTGCCTTGATATAATTCAAAATGGTGCTGTGGCAACGGGGAATGTTTATGCTCAAATAGAGAAAACAGGAGTTCTTTGGGATGCCTATTTAGTAAAGCCAAAAGATAGCATAAGTAAATATGCTTTGTTGTTTCTATCGTGTATTGTGGAAAAGAGTATTAAGCAGAAATACTCTTACGATAACAAAGCTATATGGGATAAAGTAAAACAAGAAGTTATATCTTTGCCACAAGACAAGCATGGTAATCCTGATTGGAAGTACATGGAGCACTATATGCAACAAATGGCAAACGAAGTTAATATTAATGTATCGCTAATAAATAGAGTATTAGAAAGTAAATTTCGGAAAAAGATTGATGCAAGAAAATGGAAAAGATTTCATCTTTATGATGAAAACCTGTTTAGTATAGATAGCGGGACAAAGTTGGACAAGATAAAAATGACGAATAATAATCCGTCTGTCAATTTTGTTGGAAGAGCCAATGCTAATAATGGTGTTACGGACTATATAGATAGAATCGAAGACTTAATACCTTACGATGCAGGTTGTTTGACGGTATCGCTCGGCGGGGAATATCTTGGCTCTTGTTTTATCCAAGAAAAGCCTTTTTACACAAGTCAGAATGTAAATGTTTTGATTCCTAAGCATCAAATGTCGGATTATAGCAAAAGATTTATATCGACGATGATATTCAAAGAAGGAAGATTGCACTATAAGGCTTTTATTGATGAACTCAACAGGCACATGCGAACAGATTTTACCATTTTATTGCCTGTCACTTCCGACAATACTCCTGATTGGGATTTTATGGAAAAGTATATGCAAATGATTGAACAAAAGACAAAAATTGTCTTGAAACAGTTAGCTGGTTGTGTATAGCACATTGGATATGGTATGAAATAGAAAGAATAAAGAAACTGAGGAATAAAATAACTGATATGGAAAAGAAAAAGAAAAACTTTTGTATTAAGGTGCCAGTTTATGTTTCACAACCAGTAGAACGAGAGAACGAGTTTTTTGAGACATCTAGTAATTCTTTGATTGAGGAAGCAAAAACTTTAATAGATAGATTTAATACAGATTCCAAGAAAGCTGTTGTTAGTGAAAAGAAAACTAAGACAACAACCATTGGCATTAATCATATTGAATGTATTGACATGCGATTTAGTGAAGATGTATGTTTGTTATTAAAGGTTACTGCTTATAAGACCAATCTCATTGATGGCTATTTGCAAAGCGAGACTCTTGCCGAAAACGAATTAAGATTTAAGCCAAATGATAAGTTATGTAGCGATACTTATTTCTATATTCTTTATCCTACTATTACTAGAGATAACGAAAAAGAAAAAGTAATTGCATATTGGCATATTTTCTTGTATGAAGACCCTTCGAAAGAGAGTTCGGATATGGTTTCAATTGCTAGGCTTATTATGAAATCTATTATGATGGTCCCAATTAAGAATATCAAATCAGATAAAATGGTGTCTGAATTGAAAAAGTATAAACTCATTTCTTCAATAGAGATAGTTTTATCATCTATAACAGATGATGCTGAAGGGGTTCCTGAATATCTTCAGAATTATACATGTAGTAATAAACTAAGAAAAGAGCGAAAGATTAAATTAGAAAATGTCAAAGTTGATGATGCTATCACAGTTTTTGAAGATGATAGCTTTATTCAGCATTATACTAGACGTCAGATTAGATTCATCACACACAACAAGCGTATTTTTTCGATGTTACAAGAATATCATGATAAGCTTTCCTCGACCTTAGATGATAGTTTTAATTATTCTATTGAAGTGGATGAAGAAGACATAAAGAATGGTAGTATATTTGTAACAGAAAAAATAAAGAAAAATGTTGAAGGTATCTTTTCTAGATATTTGGCAGAGTCTCAAGATGACCGATAGTCAGTATGACGCATATCTGTCTTTAATGTTGACAATTGCGACATCGCTTTTGTCAATTGGGATTTCTATATTTACACTTTCGACTGCTTTTGTTGTTAGTAAAAAAGATAATTTGCGTGAATTAGGAGAAATGATAGAAAAACAAGGTAATTCATTAACACTCTCAAAAAGGTTTCGTTCATTGCAAAGTTTTATTCGTGTTATGAAACTTGTTTCTAAGAATGCACTGTTTGTTATGGCAACTTCTTTTGTAACTATCATACTTGTCCTGATTTATAGACAAATTGTGAATTCTATAACTGTTTATATCATTTATATTCCATTAATAATAGCCTTGATTTTTGCGCTGGTATGTATATGTCAATTGATAAAATGGTTTTTCAAGAAATAGATACAGTTCGGGCGAATTTGCAATTCGCCCGCAGCGAGTATGAGAATTTATAATTCGAAAGACAGCAAACAAAAGATAAGAAGATAATAGGATGAACCTGACAAAAGTATTGTATTTCACGACTTCAACGGTGATTGATTGGGTCGATATTTTCACGCGCCCAATCTATCGTCACATCGTCATCGATTCACTTTCCTATTGCCAATCACACAAAGGACTGAATATCTATGCTTGGGTGTTGATGTCGAATCACCTTCACATGATAGTGGATACAAACGAGGACACTACGGTTGGCGACGTTTTGCGCGATTTCAAGAAGTTCACGAACAAAAAGATAATGAACGCCTTGGAGCAAGACGAGCATGAAAGCAGACGCGAATGGCTACTCGACAGGTTTTGGTTTGCAGGGGCTAACGACAAACGCATCAAAAACTACAGGTTTTGGCAAGAGGGAAATCATGTTGAGGAAATCTATACTATGGAATTCCTGATGCAAAAGTTGAACTACATTCACCAAAATCCTGTCAGAGCTGAAACTGTGGCGAAGCCAGAGGATTATTTATATAGTTCTGCGTTGAATTATGCGGGCGAAAAAGGATTATTGAATGTCGAATTGATAAGTTGAACAATGATGAATCGGATTACAAATCCTTATACTCGACACAGCCGCATTGCAAATGCGGCTGAACACTCTTCCAAGTGTAGCTTTAGTTTGGGTGAATTTGCAATTTGGCCACAGTGAGATACGAATTTGTAATTCGGAAATCAAAAACAAAGAGGAATGAGATGAAGAAACCTGTAAAACATGGAAAAGCTAAAATAGTTATAATAACTATCGTCGGCCTCTTCCTGGCCTTCCTCTGCGTCCCCGTGCCGCGCTTCGAGAAGCCTTACTCGACGGTGCTGACGGCGAGGAACGGCGAACTGCTCGGCGCGAAGATCGCCGACGACGGGCAGTGGCGTTTCCCCGCCTCGGACCGCTATTCCCCGAAGTACGTCGCCTGCCTCCTTGAGTACGAGGACCGCTGGTTCTTCTTCCATCCGGGCTTCAACCCCGTGTCGTTCGTCAAGGCGTTTGTCGACAACGTGAAGGCAGGGAAGGTGGTGCGCGGCGGCAGCACCCTCTCGATGCAGGTGGTGCGCATGTCGCGCGACAACCCGCCACGAACCTACACCGAAAAGCTGTGGGAGGTGGTTTTGGCCATGCGGCTCGAACTGCGCTATTCTAAAAGGTCCATCCTCAACATGTATGCCGCCAACGCGCCTTTCGGGGGCAACGTGGTGGGCATCGACGCGGCGGCGTGGCGCTATTTCCACACCACGCCCGACAACCTCTCGTGGGGCGAGGCGGCCACCCTCGCGGTGCTGCCCAATTCGCCGGCGTTGATTCACCCAGGCCGCTCACGCGACCGCCTGGAACAAAAAAGAAATGAGTTGTTACAGCGTTTACCAAACTCCAAGACTTTCATTCCCAAACGCTTCAACGTGCCTGAATTGTTGGAGGAAGACGCGGAATTGGCCATGATGGAGGACATCCCCAATCGGCCTTACGACATGCCCATGTTGGCCTACCATTACCTCAGCGACCAAGACAAACGGCACCACGGCCAGCAAATCGCCTCCACCATCGACTACAACTTGCAAATTGCAGTGACCGACGTCATGAACCGGCATCATGAGGTGAACGTGATGAACAATATCGACAATGCGGCCGTGTATGTGGTTGATTACCTGAATGATGAAATCGTTGCCTATGTGGGCAATAACAAAAATGCCTCCGATGCTGCCATGGTCGACATGGTGAAGGCGCAACGCTCAACGGGCAGCATACTCAAGCCTTTCCTTTTCGCTGCCATGCTCGACGAAGGTACACTTTTGCCTCAGATGGTCGTGCCCGACATCCCTATGAGCCTTTCGGGTTTCACGCCGAAGAACTACAGTGGCGAGTATTGGGGCGCAGTGCCTGCCGACAAGGCCTTGCAGAACTCGCTCAACGCGCCTTTCGTCCATCTGTTGCGCGAATACGGTCAGCAGCGTTTCCACAGCCTTTTGAAACAGCTGCCGCTGAAAGGCATCGTCTTCGATGCGGAGCACTATGGCTTGTCGCTCATCGTGGGTGGGGGAGAGGCGTCGCTTTTCGACATCACCAACGCCTACGCCAAGATGGGACGCAAGTTGGCAGTGCACGTGAACGAAAACTATAATGTGGAGGTGGACGAGAAAGAGTCGCCTTTCTCCGCCGAGGCCATCGCCGAGACGTTCAACGTGATGAAAGGCCTGACGCGACCCACGAGCCAAATAGGGTGGGGGGGCTTCTCGTCGTCGGCGCAGGTGGCGTGGAAGACGGGCACCAGCTTCGGCTTCAAGGACGCTTGGGCGGTGGGCCTCACCGACCGTTATGTCATTGGCGTGTGGGTGGGCAACTCCGACGGCGAGGGTCGTCCGGGCCTGACGGGTGTGGGCGTGGCGGCTCCCATCTTGTTTGACGTGGTGGGCAAGCTCAACGACAGTTATCGCTATCCTGCCAACACTTCGGAGAGCATCGAGGTTGAGGTGTGCGCCGAGTCGGGCTATCCGAAAGGCGAGTATTGCCCGCAGACCAAGAAAATCCGTGTCGTCAACGTGGAGAACCAGACGGGCGTGTGCCCTTATCATAAAAAGGTGTTCTTGGATGCGTCGCGACAGTTTCAGGTGCGCCCCGACTGCTATCCTGTCGACCAGAAGTGCTACGAGGTGTATTATGTGTTGCCGCCTGTGATGGAGTGGTTTTTCAAGAAACACTCGCCGTTGTTCCGCCCCATGCCGGCCTTCTATCCTGGCTGTGGCACGGCGCATCCCGACGAGGTGATGGCTTTCGTCTATCCCAAGAGCGACGCCAAGGTGAGCATCCCCATCGGCATCCGTGGCGACCGCCAACAGGTGGTCTTCGAGATTGCCCACCGCAACCCGCAAAAGACGATTTATTGGACCTTGAACGATGAATTCTTAGGCCAAACGCGCCTCAATCACCAGATGCCCATCGACGTGGAGAAGGGCACCTATCGCCTCCGTTGCGTCGACGAGGACGGGGTGGAGCTGAATCGAAGGATCGTGGTGCAATAGCGGTTGCTAGGCTTGTCGAAGCACCGCGTTTACCACGCATAAGCCTCAGCCGTCATCCACTTGCCTTGTACCTTCAGCGTCCTCTCAATGACGTCGCGCACAGCGCCTTTGCCGCCTGGCTTTTCACTGACAAATTTGCTGATGGCCCGCACCTCAGGCACGGCATCGGCAGGGCAGGCAGGCAAGCCCACCATCTTCATCACATTGAGGTCGGGGATGTCGTCGCCCATGAAGATGATTTCCTCTGGCTTCAGGCCCTTTTCTTGCATGTATTCGTTGAGTTTCAATACTTTGTCTGGGATTCCAGTGAACACGTCGGTCACGCCGAGGCTGTTCATGCGGACAACTGTCGAAGGGCAAACCGCGCCCGAAATGACCGCCACGTTATAGCCCAATTTGGAGGCCAATTGAATCGCGTAGCCGTCTTTCACGTTGGAGGCACGCAAGGGGTGGCCTTCGAAATCGCAGAAAACGGTGCCGTCGGTCATGACACCGTCGAAGTCGAAAATGAAGGTGGAAATGGGGGAGAAGATGTCTTTTTCGCTCATGGTAAAAGTCGTTTTCAGGCCCCAAAAATAGGTAATTTTTGCCAAATGCCGCTTGATAACGCAAAAATGCGTAAATTTGCACCCTAAAATTGGACTTAAGACATTAAGACAAGGGATTTGGAGACCATAGCCCCGCGTCTCGTGTCTCGCGGTCTCGTAGTCAATAAGAAAATGAGAATCAGACATCAGAACGATAACGTTGAAGAGATTGTGGCCGCCACCGTAGAGGCCATGGAAGCCGTGAAAGGCAAGGAAATCGTCACCCTCGACTTGAGGGAAATCACCACAGCAGTGACGGACTATTTCGTCATCTGCCATGCGCCGTCGAAGACGCAAGTCGACGCCATCGCCGACAAGGTGGAAGAATTGGTGTTCGAGAAGACACACGCCAAACCCTACCATGTGGAGGGCCGCGACAATACGGAATGGATTTTGATAGACTTCGTGGACGTGGTCGTTCACGTGTTCCTCGAATCGGCTCGAGGCTACTATAAACTGGAAGAGCTTTGGGCCGATGCCGAAAGAATCGTGAAGGCATCTGAGGAGTAATCATTTCAAAATCACTATTTTACAAATGGAAGAAAAACAGACTAACGGGAAAGGCAATGTCCCGAACCAGCCTGGTCAACCCCAGCAGCCACAGCAAAACCCCAATGGCAAGAGAAGATTCAACTTCATGTGGATCTATGCCATTTTGTTCGCCGCGCTGATTGGTTTGCAGTTTATCGGCGGGAAAGACACGGTTGAAAAGGAGGAAATCAATCAAGGGGAGTTGAAGGAAATGCTTAAGAACCAAGAGGTTGCAAAAATCGACTTGGTCAACAAGGAAGATGCTGAGATTTATCTTAACGATAAAGGCCTTATCAAGCATTTTCCCGAAGCTCCGAGGGTTGGAAGCACTTCGTTGCGTCCCAACTATACCTATAAGATTGGCTCGCTCGACCGTTTTGAGGAGATGGTTGAAGAGACCCAACAAGGCATTGACAAACCTGTGTATATCAACAATGTAAGGCGAAACAATTGGATGTCGGACATTTTGTCATGGGTGGTGCCTTTCGGTCTGCTCATCGTTTTTTACATCATCCTGATGCGTGGCATGGGGCGTAGCATGGGCGGTGGCGGCTCGATTTTCAATATCGGCAAGTCGCGTGCCCAGTTGTATGACAAAAACAGCAGTTCTGTCAATGTGACATTCAAGGACGTGGCAGGTCTCGAAGAAGCCAAAGTGGAGATTATGGAGGTCGTCGACTTCCTGAAGAATCCGGAGAAATACACCAAGTTGGGCGGCAAGATTCCGAAGGGCGTGCTGCTGGTAGGCCCTCCTGGAACTGGTAAGACCTTGTTGGCCAAGTCGGTGGCTGGTGAGGCCAACGTGCCTTTCTTCAGCCTTTCGGGTTCCGATTTCGTGGAGATGTTTGTCGGTGTGGGTGCCTCTCGCGTCCGCGATTTGTTTAACAATGCCAAGTCGAAAGCGCCATGCATCATCTTCATCGACGAGATTGATGCCATCGGTCGCGCCCGTGGCAAGAGTGCCATCACTGGCGGTAACGATGAGCGCGAAAGCACGCTGAACCAGCTGCTTACCGAGATGGACGGCTTCGGTACCAACTCGGGTGTCATCGTGTTGGCTGCCACCAACCGCGCCGACATTTTGGATAAGGCCTTGCTCCGTGCAGGCCGTTTCGACCGACAGATCTACGTCGAGTTGCCTGATGTTGTGGGCCGTAAGGAGATTTTCGAGGTCCACATGCGCAACTTGAAGCTCGATAACGATGTCGACAAGGACTTCTTGGCCAAGCAAACGCCCGGCTTCTCAGGTGCCGACATTGCGAATGTTTGCAACGAAGCCGCTCTGATGGCCGCTCGCAAGGGCAAGGACTTGATTGGCAAGCAGGACTTCCTTGATGCCGTCGACCGCATCATTGGTGGTCTTGAAAAGAAGAACAAGATCATCACGCCCGAGGAGAAGAAAGTCATTGCCTTCCACGAGGCGGGTCACGCCACGACGAGCTGGCTGCTGCAATATGCGCATCCGTTGGTCAAGGTGACCATCGTGCCGCGTGGCAACTCGCTCGGTGCGGCCTGGTATCTGCCTGAGGAGCGCCAAATCACCACCAAGGAACAGATGTATCACGAGATGATTGCCACTTTGGGCGGTCGCGCCGCCGAGCAGGTGGTCTTTGGACAAATCTCGACAGGTGCCCTCTCCGACCTCGAAAAGGTGACCAAACAGGCCTTCGCCATGGTGACCTACTATGGCTTGGACGACGAAATCGGAAATATCAGTTATTATGACTCAACGGGTCAGCAGGATTATAGTTTCACCAAGCCCTATAGCGAAAAGACCGCTGAAACCATCGACAAGGAAGTGAGCAAAATCGTTGAGAAAGCCTATCAGGAGGCCATCCAGATCCTCACCAACCATCGCGACGGCTTGTCGCAGCTGGCCAATAAGCTCATCGACGAGGAGGTCATCTTCGGCGAGGACTTGGAACGCATCTTCGGCAAGCGTCCGTGGAACAACTCGGAAGAGGAGAAACTGAAGGATGCCGCGCTGAAAGCCGCCGAGCATAACGTTGAAAACCAACCTGAAAACGCATAACCATCATGGCTTGGGACAACAAAGGAGAAAACAAGGATGCCACCTTCAAGGAGCAGATGCTCGCTAAGGTGCGCAATGCCCTTATCGAGCGGCAGGAAGCTTTGTTTAAGGACATCGACCAACGCACCGAGACGTGGGTGCCCATCAAGGAGGAGGACGGCACGGCCATCACCTTCGTGCAGAACTTCAAGGACCATGGGGGCATCTTCATCTATTTGGAAAGCGAGGCCGAGTTTGCCGAGTGCCTTAAACAGTTGGCACCCGAAAACGGCTGGGAACCGCTGTGGTGCACCAGCCCTGAAATGCAGCAACTTCTGACGAAATACGGTATCCCTTATACTGAAAGCAAGGAGCGCGAGCCAAAGCAGAAACTCGTCAGCCTGACGGGTTGCGAATGCCTCGTTGCCCAAACGGGCAGCATCGTCGTCAGCGATGCCATGACAATGACGCGCGAGGCTTATGCCTTGCCCGACATTCTGTTGGTGTATGCCACCACCGAACAAATTGTCCCTGGAATGCGCACGGCTTTCCAGACCGTGAAGAAAAAATACGCCAAGGACAGACCTTCCCAGTTGACCATCATCACGGGACCGAGCCGCAGCACCGACATTGAGCAGACGCTCGTCATCGGCGCCAACGGCATCCGCCAGGTGGCGGTGTTTCTTGTTGATGAGGAATGATTATTTCAACGTATCAATGATGTTCTCAATGCTGATGCCTTCAGCCTCAGCCGTATAATTGCGGATGATGCGGTGGCGCAAAATCGGGATGGCCACGCGCTGCACATCTTCGATGTCGGGCGAGTATTTGCCCGTCAACAATGCGTTGGCTTTCGCTCCAATAATAAGGTATTGCGAGGCACGCGGACCGGCTCCCCAACTGAGGTAACGGTTGGCCCAATCGTGTGCTTTCGCGGTGTGTGGACGGGTCTTGGCCACCAAGTTCACAGCGTATTCATACACATTGTCGGGCACGGGCACGCGGCGCACCAACTGCTGGAAATAGAGGATTTCTTCAGGTGAAAGCACGGCGTTCACTTCGGCCACGCTGCCCACAGTGGTGTTCTTCACGATGTCGATTTCCTCTTCATAGGATGGATAGTCGAGCATGAGGTTGAACATGAAACGGTCCAATTGGGCTTCGGGCAGGGGATAGGTGCCTTCCTGCTCGATGGGGTTTTGGGTGGCCAACACGAAGAAAGGCTCCTGTAGCTTGTAGGTCTTGCCCGAAACGGTGATGCACTTTTCCTGCATGGCTTCAAGTAGTGCGGCTTGCGTCTTGGGTGGTGTGCGGTTGATCTCGTCGGCCAAAACGATGTTGGCGAAGACGGGGCCTTTGATGAACTTGAACTGTCGCGACTCGTCCAAGATCTCGGTGCCCACGATGTCGGAAGGCATCAGGTCGGGGGTGAACTGGATACGGCTGAAACTCAAGCCCAAAGCTTTTCCAATCGTATTGACTAACAAGGTTTTTGCCAATCCAGGTACGCCAACGAGCAGCACATGGCCTTGGCAGAAGATGGACAGGATGGTGTTGTGGATGATGTCATGCTGTCCGACGATGACTTTTCCGATTTCCTTGCGGAGGGTTTCATATTTCGCGACCAGTGCTTTGGCACCGTCGACGTCATTTGCGTAGTTTGTCATTGAAAATTCCAATCGTAATAAAAATCGTTGTTCTTATAGCGCTCATCAAGGCGAATGTAGGCCTTGGCGGCTTTGTCTTTCACCCATTTGCCGATGGCTGCTTGGCGTTTTTGCCCAGTGGCCCAGCTTTGGATGAGATAGTAGTCGTCCTTCAGGTTGGCTTGGTGGGCTTCTTTTTTCGCCTTCACCTTGATGAGTCGGAAGGCATCGTTGTTTTCGTTTGTGGTCATCGGCAGCGGGTCGCTGAGTTCGTCCACCTCAAGACGGGTGATGACGAAGGCTAAGTTCTTGTATTCTGGGTAGTTGTTCTCTAACTCCTGAAGGTCTTGCAGGCTGAGCCAGTTGCTTCCTGTCATGGCGTTGGTGAGATAACCGCCATTGTTTTTCGAGTCGTCGTCGCTGTATTTCTTGCAGGCTTCCTCGAAGGTCATGTCTCCCTTGCGGATGAGTTGTGCCACGGAGTCGAGTTGGTTTTGGGCTTTTTCCAAGGCTTCCACAGGCACTTTTGCGGTCAGCAGGATGTGGCGGCAGTTGACGGCTTCGCCCTTGCGTTCAATGAGTTGTATGATGTGGAAACCGAATTGGGTCTCCACCACGTCGGAGATTTCGCCGTCGCGGAGGTTGAAGGCCACGTTTTCAAATTCCGTTGCCCACACACCTCTGCCGGTCAGTCCGAGTTCGCCGCCTTGGCGGGCCGAGCCCGGGTCTTCGGAGTAGAGCACGGCCATGGTGGAGAAGCTGCTTTCGCCGTCGAGGATGCGTTTACGAATCTGGTAGAGCCGGTCTTTCACCTGCATCTTCTCGTCGATGCTGACGGGCGGACGCTTCACGATTTGCACAATCTCATAGCTCGGCTGGATGGTAGGCAGGCTGTCTTTTGGAATGTCGCGGAAAAAATCCTTCACCTCTTTGGGCGTAACCACTACGTTTTCCATGATCTTCATCTGCACCTGTTCTTGCAGCATGTTGTCTTTCGAAGCTTGACGCACCTCCTCTTTGATTTCGGCCATAGTCTTGCCGAACATAGCCTCCAATTTGTCCTGCGAGCCTACACGACTCACAAAATGTTGGATTCTTCGGTTCAGTTCGGCTTCCACCTGTTCGTCGGTCACGCTGAGGCTGTCCATCTCCGCCTGGTTGAGCATGAGTTTCTGGAGCAATAGGTCCTCCAGGATTCGTGCCCTCACTTCTTGTCCCGTGCCTTCGGTCATTCCTTGCATTCTATATTGCACGTATTGGTTCTCGATGTCGGATTGTAGAATGATGTTCTTTCCGACCACGGCCACCACCTTGTCAATCACCTGTGGCTCACGGTTTTGCGACATCATGGGCAAGGCCAAAAGCATCAATGATATAATAATCCAGTTTCTTTTCATATTGCAATGTATTAATTATCAGCGTTGTATAATGTCGGCGAACCTACGTAAACCTCGAAGGCATGCTCCTTTTTGGCTTTCTCGTAGACGGCTTCCTGCATCTTGTTGATCATGGCTTGTTTGCGTTGGGCAAGGATGACGCTCTTGATGTTGTTGTGCACCATCTCCATGGGCGAGATGCTTTCTTCGAGCAGATAATCCACAAAACGCACCATATAAGTGTAGTCGCTCGTTTCGAAACGGACGAACTTGTTCTTTTTCAGGAAACTCTCTGCATTGAAGATCTCGATGGGGATGATGGAGGTCAGGTCGTCCAAACGGACCCAATGGTCGATGTCCAAGTAGCTTTTGGCCGCGTAATAGGTGGCATGGACGTCGATGTTTTGCAGCAGTAGGGTGTCGGGGTCGCTCAGCAACTTCTGGAACATGGCCTTTTGCTTGCTGTCAAGGTCTTCCTTGAGGATGACGTAGGCCACGCGCACCATTGTGTTGCGCAACTGGAAGTCTTCCTTGTTTTGCTCGTAATAGTCGGCGATTTCGTCCTCGCTGACCACGGTGTCGAGCTTCTGGTTGATGAGCTGGCTCTCGTAGGCATAGATGACCAACGAATTTCGGTATTCCTCGATTTGCTTGTTGAGGTTGAGCGCTTCCTTGTCGAGGTTGCTTTCGGCTTGATGGATAAGCACTTGCCTCCTGACCCACGAGTCGATGAAGGCACTCACGCGTTGAATGCTGTCGATGGTGGAGGTGCTTTCGGGCACAATCCCTTTGAGGTCCGACTCATAGAGGTACTTGCCATAACACTCGGCCACGACGACTTCCTTCGAGTTTTTCTCAAAGTAGTCGCAACAGCTCAGCAGCAGGAGGGAAGCGATACCGATAATTGCGCTTAGTCTCTTCATTTATAGAGCTTTCTGACTTTGTCGAGCACTTTCTCGTTGATTTTCACGGGATAGCGTTCCTTCAGCGACTGCACCCAGTTCTTTTCCAATTCCACTTGGTAGTCGGAGGTGACGAGGCCACGGGCTTCCTTGAGGGTCTTAGGCTCGGGATTGCGCAGCTCGCGGATGCACACGATGGTCGTCGACTGGTCGACGGTGGAGGCGATTTCATTTCTCACGCCCACTTTCCATTCGGTTTGGTCAACAAATTGGTTGTCGCCTTTTTGGTAGTAGCCCCTGCGTACGAAGGCATACTTGATGGAGTCGCGTTGGATGGCGCTGCGCAGGCTGTCGAGTTCGATGCCGCTGTTGAGCAGGGCCTTCACCTTGGGCAGCGACTCTTCGCGCGTCACCGTGACGATGGTGGCATAGGCGCGGTTGCCCCACATGTATTTGGAGGCGTTGCGTTCGTGGAACTCCTTCAGGCCGGTGGTGTCTTTCACGGCCTTGTCCCACACCTCGCGGTCCATCAGGTCGAAGAGCATGATGCCGTCCTTGTATTCCTGCACCAATTCCTTGAATTCTGGATATTTCTCCTCAAGATGGGCGTCAGCATAGTCCATGACGGTGGTATTGGAGAAGGTCTCGTAGAGCTGGTAGGCGTATGTGGCAGGGGTGACGTATTTTTGCGCCTTCATGTTTTCCTTGATGTAGCCGACGAAGTCGCTCACCTTGGTGGGCTTGCCTTCGATGGTGAACAGCGTGGCGTTCATGTCGACGCTGGCGGCAGGTTCATAGGCCGCACGCAGGATGGTGCTGTCGACGGTGGCCAAGAAAGTTTCCAGGTTCTTGTCGTTCTGCTTGAACTTGTATTCGCTCTTCACTTGCTTGAGCACCACTTCTTCCGACTTCTTGGAACGCATGTCTTTCTCGATGCGCTCGCTCAATCCCTTGCTTTCCTTCTCGAACGAGCCCACACCGCTCTTGCCCAACAGCTTGATGATGTGGTAGCCGTAGTTGGTGCGCACGGGTTTCCCGATTTCGTTGATGTCCAACGATTTGCAAACTTCGATGAACTCAGGCACGATGCGGCTCACGGTGAAGTTGCTCAAGGCTCCTTGGCGGCTGACGGTGCCTTTGTCGTCGCTGTATTGGGCCACCATCTCGTTCCAGTTCTTGCCGTCTTGTTCCATCAGTTGCTTGTAGATGTTGTCGGCTTTCTGTTGCATGGCCTCTACGTCCTCTTTGGGAGCGTTGAAGGGCAGCTGGAGGAAGATGTGTGCGGCCTGGATGGTGCCCATGGCGTCGGTCACGCTTTGCACCTTAATGATATGGTAGCCGAAATCGCTGCGGATGGGCATTGAGATTTCGCCTTCCTTGGTGTTGTAGGCGCCCGTCTCGAAGGGGTAGACCATGTCGAAGACGGTGAAATAGCCGAGGTCGCCGTGGTTGCCGGGGTTTGCCGGACGTTGGTCGGAGGCTTCCCAGCCTTTGGCCGAGGGGTCGTCGGAGTATTGGTCGGCCAACTTTCCGAAGTCGGCGCCTTTGGCAAGGGCTTTCTTGCGGATGTCCATGGCCTTGTTGTAGGCCCTCAGCGTATCGGATGGCAGGGCGTTCTTGTCGCAACGGATGAGGATGTGCGAGGCACGGATGTCTTTCAGCTTGCGTTGGTAGGCTTCCTGCATAAGCTCGTCGGTGATGTCGTCGCTGCTCATGAAGGGCTTGGCCAACTGCTTGCGATAGCCCGCCAGCTCTTTCTGGAACTTGGCGCTGGTGTCTAATTGCAGGCGCTCGGCTTCCATCACTTTCATGCGGAAGGTGGTGAAGAGTTCGAGGTAGTCGTCGACCGACTTCTTCTCGATGACGTCGCTCTTCAGGTTGTTCTTATAGTAGACGTCGCAGAATTCCTTCGCGGTGATGTCTTGGTCGCCAATGCTCATCAGGACCTGCTTGTCGAGTTTCGACTGGGCAGTTGCAAATAGGGCAGGCATGACAAATGATGCCAATGCAAATAGTTTCAAAAAGTTACGCTTCTTCATTTCAGTATTTGTTTTGTTTCTTGTTCAATAACGCAAAAAGTCGGAAATTATTTCAACGAGCCTTCCACTTCGAGGCCTTCGTTGAGCACATGCAGGTCGGTGACGTTGATGGCATCGAAAACGGTCTTCACTTGTTCGATTTGGTCGAGGTGTAGCATGAGGCGGCTCTCGGGACGCTTCTCGATGAGGCCTGCCGGAATCTTGTCCTTCAGAAGGCTGAGCACGGTGGTCAGCAACTTGTCGGTGCCAAAGCCCGCGTCGACGCTCACCAATAAGTCGCTGCCTACCAGTTCGATGAAGGTCAGGTTGGCGGAGATGTCTTTCTTGATGAAGCCCAAGTTGAGCGGATAGGTCACGCGCACAGTTTTTGAGTCAAGGAACGAAAAGCCAATGTTTTGGTTGGCTTTTTCGGCGATAAGGCTCTGCAGCTCAGGGAACGATATGGACGCTTTCATCAGCTTCTCTTACTGTAGTTCGGGGCCTCCTGGGTGATGGTCACGTCGTGTGGGTGGCTCTCAAGGATGCCCGAGTTGGTGATGCGGATGAACTTGGCTTTCTTCAATTCGTCGATGGTGTGCGAGCCCGTGTAGCCCATGCCTGAGCGCAGGCCGCCAACCATCTGGTAGACTACCTCCGAGAGCGTGCCTTTGTAGGGGACGCGACCGGCGATGCCTTCGGGGACGAGTTTCTTCACGTCTTCCACATTATCTTGGAAATAACGGTCCTTCGAGCCTTGCTGCATGGCTTCGAGCGAACCCATGCCACGGTAGGTCTTGAACTTGCGGCCTTCGTAGATGATGGTGTCGCCCGGCGACTCGTCGACGCCTGCGAAGAGCGAGCCGGCCATGATGGAGGAAGCTCCGGCGGCCAAGGCCTTCACGATGTCGCCCGTGTAGCGGATACCACCGTCGGCGATGATCGGGATGCCAGTGCCTTCCAATGCCTTGGCAACGTCCATGACGGCGGTGAGTTGAGGCACGCCGATGCCGGCCACCACACGCGTGGTACAAATGGAACCGGGGCCGATGCCCACCTTGATGGCGTCGGCGCCTGCCTCGGCCAAGGCCTTGGCAGCTTCGGCGGTGGCGATGTTGCCCGCCACGATGTCGATGTCAGGATAGTTGTTTTTCAGGTTGCGCACCATGTCGATGACGCCTTGCGAATGGCCATGGGCCGTGTCGACCACGAGGGCGTCGACGCCAGCGTCCACCAAGGCGGCGGCGCGTTCGAGGGTGTTGGCAGCGATGCCGACGGCGGCAGCCACGCGCAGACGACCACGCGAGTCCTTGCAGGCGTTGGGACGTGCCTTCACCTTGATAATGTCCTTATAGGTGATGAGACCTACCAGGTGGTTGTCCTTGTCGACCACGGGCAGCTTCTCGATCTTGTGCTCTTGCAGGATGTCGGCGGCTTTCTCGAAGGAGACCTCCGTCGTGGTGATGAGGTTTTCCTTGGTCATCACCTCGGCGATGGGACGGTCGAGGCCGCGCTCGAAACGTAAGTCGCGGTTGGTGACGATGCCGACGAGCACGTTCTGGCTGTCGACTACCGGGATGCCACCGATGTGGTATTCGCTCATCAGGTTGAGGGCGTCGCGCACGGTGGCATCCACATGGATGGTCACCGGGTCGCTGATCATGCCGTTCTCGGCGCGTTTCACCTTGCGCACCTCGGCGGCTTGCTTGCCGATGGTCATGTTTTTGTGCAACACACCGATGCCACCTTCCTGTGCGATGGCGATGGCCATGCGGCTCTCCGTCACGGTGTCCATACCGGCGGAGACCACGGGGATGTTGAGGTCGATGTGGCGTGAGAACTTGGTTTTCAGGCTGGTTTCACGGGGAAGAACATTACTATAGGAAGGGACCAAGAGGACATCGTCGTAGGTCAGGCCTTCGCCAACAAATTTTTCAGGATCAAGTGTCATGGCGTTTAGATTTTATTAATCTGCAAAGGTAGGGATTTTTTTTGTAGGATAAGCAAAAAAAGAAAAAAAGCCGTCTGTTTTGGCGGCTTTTTGTGCAAAATCAGGGATAAAACTCGATGTGGCTGCTGCCCGAGTTGCCGTTTTTGACGATGCGGATTTGTGTAGTGATATGCTCGTCTGACGTCAAGGTGTCGGTGTGGCTGATAACGCCCACTTTTTTTCCTTGGTTCGACTGGAGCATGGCAAACGAGTCGACCACCACTGCCAACGTGTCGGCATCAAGAGTGCCGAAGCCTTCGTCTATGAAGAGGTTCTCACAGGAATTGGTGCGCGATGACAGCGACGACAAGCCCAAGGCCAAACCTAAACTGACGATGAAGGTCTCGCCGCCCGAGAGCGAGGTGGTGTCGCGCACGTCGTCAGCGCGGTCGTGGTCGATGACGCGGAGGCCCAAGGAGTTTTTCACCTGGACAAGTTCGTAGCGACTGTTGAACTTGCGGATTTCGGCGTTGGCGTGTTCGACGAGGAAACTCAAAGTATAACATTGCGCGATTTTGCGGAGGGTCTTCCCATCGGAGCCGATGGCAGCGTTGATGGCCGTCCAGTCGTCTTTCAATTGGGTCAAGCGATCCAATTCGGCAGCATTGTCGCCCATCTGGCGCACGGCATCTTCATGGCTCTTTAACCTTGTCCTTGCGTTGACGAGGGCTTCGTTTGGACCGCGACCTTGCAGTTCGTTCAACTCATTGAGCAAATCGTCGCGTGATTTCTCACGTTGTTGTATTGTTGCCATGAAATTATGCATATTCTGATTTAAGCTACAAAGATACGAAAAAAACTTTAGGTCGTTTCCGATAATCAGATAAAAGAAAACTCCTACGGAGTATAACCCATTGGTTCTTTGTGTTTTTGTTATTAATAGGAAGCTCCTACGGAGCGGTTTTTGGGTAAGAGCGTCAATCCAAGCCCTGAAGGGGCGATAGCAACACGAGGCAGGCGGTGTAAACCCCTGCCGATAAAAAACCGCCGACAAAAACCGCCAAAAACCGCATCGGGCGATTTCAATCCCCGCGATCACAGCAGCAAGTCAATCCCAGCAACCAAATGGAGCGGAATCGCGTTGCCATCGGCCATCACGAGGCATTGGCTGTAGTCGTCGATGGCCGTCAGGCGGCCTTTAAGGGTCTTGTAAGCACCGCCTTCTTTTCGTGCGTCAGGCTCGAAAAAGGTGACGGCGATGGTGGGATGCTGGCCCATCGTTTCGCGAAGCTGGGCGAGGGTCTGGTTCAGTTTTTCGTTGGTCTCGTCGTCGAGTTCCATCTGGGTGTCGGTCAGGCGGGCGGTCTCCCGAAGGGCTTCGGCGTGTCCCGTCAGGGCGGCGAAGGGCGCGAACTGGGCCGCACGGTTAGCCATCGGCATCTGCGGATGCGTTGCCGAAACGTGGTGCGGCAGGTTGATGATATCGTCGTAATTATCAGTATTCATAGCACTAATCTTTTATTATCTGGACTGCTTCGTTCCTCGCAGTGACGCAAAGCGTAAACTCAAAACTAAGCTAAGTGTCCTCCAATCTGTCGATTACGTTCCTTGGCCGTTGCGCCTTCCTCGAAGTTGAGGCCTTTCAGGATGGCGTTCTTGCCGAATTTCGCCTTGATTTCGAGCAATGCCTCCTGCACTTTTCGTTCCTTGGCCAAATCCTCGGCTTGTGCCTCGTTTTGCAGGCTTTTGGCCTCGTAGTCGGTGAAGAGGTCGAGTTGCTCAGGTGCTGACGGCATCTCAGCTGCCTTTTCTTCGCCGATGACGTGGGTGGCGGTGATGTTGATGCGCCTGATCAGCAGGTTGGGGTTCACTATCTTTGTATATAGGTCGGCAGTGGCTGCGGTGATGGCTTTCGTTGATGAAGTGTGGCGTTCCAAGTTGGCCGTCCCGTGGGCGTGTTTCGGCACCTGCCTCCCGTAATAATCCGTCGTGATGGGGCCGATGTACTTCTCGCGCAATGTCGGGTTGGTCAGGTTTTCGGCGTCGTAGTTGATGGTCAGCACGATTTGGTCGGTCACGAGGTGGTGCTTCACCAGGTTCATCGACATTTCGTCGGCCATTTCCATCACCACGACCTTCGCTTTCTTGTAGTCGTAGCCTTCTTGCAGCACTTGCCCGTTGCTGAGCGAGTTGGTGTCGGGCTTGTAGGCCTTCACGTCCTGCATCGTGACGGGTTCCCAGCCCCAGGCATGGTCGATGAGCAGCTCTGCGTTCACCCCAAAAAGCTGATACAGCAGTTCTTCGTTCTCAATCGAGCAGCGGGCCAATTTGCCCATCGTGTCGATGCCGTGTTGCTCCAACCGTTGGGCGATACCTTTGCCCACGCGCCAAAAATTAGTCAGGGGCTTGTGGTCCCAAAGCGTTTTGCGGTACGACATTTCGTCCAATTCCGCGATTCTCACGCCATCTTTATCGGCGGGAATGTGCTTGGCCACGATGTCCATGGCCACCTTGCAGAGGTACATGTTGGTCCCGATGCCCGCCGTGGCGGTGATGCCGGTTTCTTTCAGCACGTCGCGTATCATCTTCAAGGCCAGCTCGTGGGCGGTCATTTTGTAGCTTTCCAGATAGTGGGTCGCGTCGATGAAGACCTCGTCGATAGAGTAGGGGTAGATATCCTCGGGGGCGATGTATTTGAGGTAGACCTGATAGATTCGTGTGCTGTATTCGATGTAGTAGGCCATTCGGGGCTTGGCCACGAGATAGTCCAGCTCCCATTCGGGATGGGCTTGCAACTCAGGCTCGAAGCACGACTTTCCCGTGAAACGATAGCCGGGTGCCTTCCATCGCCTCGCGTTGTTGGCTTCGGCCACTTTCTGCACCACTTCGAAAAGTCGCGGACGGCCACCCGTGCCGTAGGTCTTCAGAGAGGGCGAAACGGCGAGGCAGATCGTCTTGTCAGTGCGGCTCTTGTCGGCCACCACGAGGTGGGTCGTCAGCGGGTCGAGGCCGCGCTCGACGCACTCCACCGAGGCGTAGAACGACTTCAGGTCGATGGCTATGTAGGTGCGGTCAGTCATTTAAGATGAGAAAAGCCACTGGTTTTCAGTGGCTTATTCGAGGTTTGTGGAGATGGAGGGAGTCGAACCCTCGTCCAAACAAGGAACCCTCAGGCTTTCTACATGCTTATTCCGCTGTTGGTTTTCGTGCCGCGCAAGGGAACGGACGCCCTAAACGTGACCTTATCTCCTGAGTTTCGCCGCACCGTCGGAGCGCCAGTGCAGCTATCCCGAAATTGCTTAGCACCTCGTGCTCAGGCCGGAATCAGGAATCTCCACCTGCGAGATGTCTCGTCCGCTCACCTTGTGTGCGGATTAAGCCAGTGATCTACTGTACTTCAATCAGGCAGCGAGAGCGTAGTTGTTTTCGCCAATTACTTTTTTGCAGTCAAGATTAACGAGCGTCACTGCGAGGCTCGGCATGCTTACATGACAATTCGTCTTGCTGTCAAAACCATACATCCCCAAAACAGTTGTTCAGTTTGCAGTTGTTCAGTTGACAGTTTTGTCATCCTTGAAAAGCGGGTGCAAAAGTACACCTAATTTCGATACCCCGCAAGGGGCGAAACGCATTTTTTTTCTAAAGGGGCCTTCAAAAAAATGCTCCGTAGGAGCTTTCTTTTAATAACAAAAAGCAATGAATCAATGGGCTATACTCCGTAGGAGTTTTCTTTTATGTAACGGCCTTAACTACAAACTCCTGACCCTGAATTGCTTCGGTAAGTGTGTGTTTGACTCCTCCTGCCCCCTCGGAAGGGGGAAACGCGAAGCGAGTCAATGACGCGAAGCGACAACTCCAAACTCTAAACTACTCTAAACTCCAAACTTTAAACTCCAAACTACTCTAAACTCTACACTAATTAAGCGGGTTTCCAAACCTCACCACGTCGTCCTTCGTAATCGTGTCGCCGCAGAGGATGACCAAGCGCTCCACGATGTTGTGCAGCTCGCGGATGTTGCCCGTCCATTGGTAGTGCTGCAACGCCTCGATGGCCTCGGGCTCAAACTCGGGCGCGGCCTTGCCCATTTCTTGTGCGATGCGTTCTACGAAGCTCTGCACCAACAGCGGGATGTCGTCCTTGCGCTCGCGCAAGGGTGGCACTTGGATGACGATGACGCTCAAGCGGTGATAGAGGTCCTCACGGAAGTTGCCCTTCTCGATCTCGGCTTTCAGGTTCTTGTTGGTGGCGGCCAAAATGCGCACGTCAACGGGGATTTCCTTCTCGCCGCCCACGCGCACAATCTTGTTTTCCTGCAAGGCTCGCAGCACCTTGGCCTGGGCCGAGAGGCTCATGTCGCCGATTTCGTCCAAGAAGAGCGTGCCGCTGTCGGCCAGCTCGAAGTCGCCCTTGCGCTGCTTGATGGCCGAGGTGAAAGCACCTTTCTCGTGACCGAAAAGCTGGCTTTCAATGAGTTCCGAGGGGATGGCGGCGCAGTTCACCTCGATGAAAGGCCCTTTGCATCGCGGGCTAAGCTCGTGCAGTTGTCGGGCGACGAGTTCCTTGCCTGTGCCGTTCTCGCCAGTGATGAGCACACGCGCATTGGTGGGGGCCACCTTCTCGATCATGTCCCTCACTTCCATCATGGGTGCCGACTCGCCGATCATCTGGCTTTGGAGTCTTACGGCTTTTTTCAAGACCTTGTTTTCTGTGGCCAAGTTCTTCTTGTCCAATGCGTTGCGCAGGGTGATGAGCAGGCGGTTGAGGTCGGGCGGCTTGGGAATGAAGTCGAAGGCGCCTTTCTTGATGGCTTCCACGGCGGTCTCGATGGTGCCGTGACCCGAGAGCATGATGACGGGCACGTCCGATTCCTTTCGGATGGCCTCAAGGGTCTCGATGCCGTCCATCTCGGGCATCTTGATGTCGCAGAAGACGGCGTCAAAGTCGTGGTCTTTAATGAGTTGCAGGGCGTCCATGCCTGTCGAGGCATCGTCCACCTGATAGTTTTCGTTTTCCAATATATCACGCAGCACCCTACGGATGGGGGCTTCGTCGTCAATGATGAGGATCTTGGTCATCGTTCAGAATTTTGCGCAAAGATAGCGGTTTTTTCAATATGTGAAGTGGGATTTATGATAGGTCATGCCGTAGAGTGTGTCAAGCCTGTTGCGGTTAATCCGCAAGGGATAAGGCTCCATCACGCGGCGCAACAGCGAGTCACGTTCCATGCGTTTGTCAGCCAGCACGTCGCCGTCAACAATCGGGTGGCCAACGTCGGTCAAGCCACCATTGCCTATGGCCGAAGCGAGACGCTCCGTGCCGGCAAAGTAGTGCTTGGTGTAGCCCGTGGCCGCGCAGGGAATTTGAATGTTGAAAACACTATGGTTGATACATGGCCCACAACGGGTTCTCATATTGATATAGTTATGTGATGTTATATTCTCCATATTCAGTTCAGCTTTTTACAGCATAAGCCTCGATAGATAATACTTTGTATTACCATGTTCAATTAGATACCCCTTCTGTTATTTCTAATAAATATTGCCCATCACTTTTTTTTGTTACCATGAAAATCTGGTCCAAATATATATATCCGCTTACTTTAACAATGCTTCCATCAAATAAACCTTCCCCGTATACAATGCTAAAATCACGAAAAGAAATTTTTGTATTATAATCATTGAAATTGTATTCATCATCATATACAACTTTGTTGTTCTTAACTAAAATAATCCTACACGTTTCAGAATCATGCCCTATCAATGTCATTTCAGGTTTTTTACATTTTCCGTAGTCTTTTATTCCAATAATGTTTTGTATTCCTGTTAAAGGGATTAGAGAATTAAAAACATACATTGTATCGTAGTCTGTTTCTAGTGCTTGGTTTAAATCGATAAAACATGTATCGACCGTTCTCAAATCACAGTGGTTTTTAATATATCTTTCTATTTTTTGGGGCGTATGTGCACAACTATTTAACATTAAGACCACTATAAAACCAATCAAAACAATAGCATTATTTTTCATATAGTTATTTATTTAAACCGTTATTCCCTTTTTTATTTATCTCGTGTCGGGCTGGGTCATGGCATACAGCGTATCAAGCCTGTTGCGGTTGATGCGCAATGGATAAGGCTCCCGTTCCAGCGAATTTGCAATTCTCGCAGGTGTCGAGCATGGGGATTTGCAATCCCTTTTTATGGGGGTGGTTGAGGTAGTTGGAGAAGAGTTCGGTGTCGAGCATGGGGATTTGCAATCCCTTTTTATGGCAGTGGCTTTCATGGCAACATGTTTTTTTTCAGCTGCAAATATAGCGGTTTTGGGGAAATAACAAGGAAGAAGTGTTTGCTTTTTGCAGAACGGGATTTTGAATTTTTGAATTTTAAATCTTAAATCTTGAATTTTCTTATTATTTTTGCCTCCAAATTCGATAGAAATGAGAAGATTTACATTGATTTTCAGTTTTTTGCTGCTTTCAGCGTTGGTCTTTGCCCAAGACACCCTTCCAGCACCTACTTCCTATCGCGTCAACAAGGTGTCATTCAACATGGTACGGGTCGAGAAGGGCGGCTTTTGGATGGGTGCGCAGCATATGGACACAGCCGAGTTCAACTACGACCGCAACTCGCTCATCGACGAAGTGCCCGTGCATCATGTGACGATTCGCGACGATTTCTACATCGGCCAGACTGAAGTGACGCAGAAACTATGGAAAGAGGTAATGGGCTACAATCCAAGCCGTTACAAATGCCCCAAACGTCCTGTGACCAATGTCAACTATTTTGAGGTTCAGGAGTTTTTGCGTCGGTTGGACAGCATCACGGGTATGCAGTTCCGTCTGCCTACTGAGGAGGAATGGGAGTATGCCGCCCGAGGTGGAAAAAACTCACGAGGCTATATCTACAGCGGTGGCAAGGATGTCGACCGCGTGGCATGGCACAATAGCAACGCCCGCAAGACCAAGAAGGTGAAGAAACGCACAGCCAACGAGTTGGGCATCTACGACATGAGCGGCAACGTTTGGGAATGGTGCTCGACGAAGTACCGTTTCTATGATGCCGAGCGCAATGCCAAATTAGGCAAGGACGGCGACATGTACATCATTCGCGGCGGTGCCTGGCAACTGCCCAAAACGATGGCGCGTGTGTCGTGGCGCGGCAAGCGCCTGCCCGACCTGAAGAATTCGTTCGGCGGCTTTCGCTTGGCGCTCGATGCGCGTTATGTCAAGGAAAAGGAAGAAGAAGCTGAACCAGAAGTGATTATGACTGAAGGGGAGGCTTCGGAGGAGTGATTTTTCAGCTTTTTATGGATTGTTTCGGTCGTGCCTCCCTCGCAATGACGTTTACTGCTACGAGGACGTCATTGCGAGCAAAGCGAAGCAATCCAGAAAACCTATTGTGCAAAATGGCTTAACGAACTGTCGAATTGCTTTTCGGCGTAAGCCTTAGTTTCTTGGCTTTGTAGTTGATGACGGCCTTGTGCCGTTTCAGCAAGTCGCCACCGAGGATGCCGTCGATATGGGGCAAGCCCAATTTATCGTACATCTCATGGATGTTCTCCAAGTCCAAGGCTACGGCTTCGTAGTCATGGATTTCCATTTCCCCTATCGAAAAAACGTCAATGTTGAAAGTGGCGCTTTCCAAGTCGGAGCTGCCCACGCCGGCGGTCATGCCTTCTTTTTTCTCGAAGGTGACATTATTAATAAAGGTGGCGATGGTCTTGGGGTCGAAGACGGAGCGCGATGCGCCCGTGTCGATCAGGAAGTTGGCTTCCTTGCCATGGATCATGCCTTTCACCATGACATGGAAGCCTTCTCCTTCGATGTCAAGCAGTTGCAGTGGAACTTCGATATAACGTCGCATTAGAAGTTCGGCTTAATAGCGTATTTCTTGTAGAAGTCCTTGATGACTTTCACGGCTTCGTCGGCGGTGTCGACCACATGGAAGATGTCAAAGTCTTCTTCCTTGATCATGCGGTCCCTTAACAAGGTGTTGCGGAACCAGTCAATCAGTCCTTTCCAATATTCCGAGCCGACGAGGACGACGGGAAAGTCGACCATCTTGTTGGTTTGGATGAGGGTGATGGCCTCCGACAGCTCGTCCAAGGTACCGAAGCCGCCAGGCATGGCGATGTAGCCCTGAGCGTAGCGCATGAAGATGGTCTTGCGGACGAAGAAATGCTCGAATTCGATGTTCTTGTCGTGGTCGATGTAGGGGTTGAAGTGCTGCTCAAAGGGCAGGTTGATGTTCAGTCCCACGCTGGTGGCACCGCCTTGTTGGGCGCCTTTGTTGCCAGCCTCCATGATGCCAGGACCGCCGCCGGTGATGGTGCCGAAGCCGTAGTCGGCTAATTTTTCGGCAATCTCAACGGCCATTTCGTAGTATTTGTCGCCAGGTTGGGTGCGTGCCGAGCCAAAGATGGCCACGCAAGGACCGATTCTCGACATCTTTTCCATGCCTTCCACAAACTCGGCCATGATCTTGAACACCGACCATGAATTGTGGGTCTTGATGTCGTTCCATGATTTGGGGTGGAAGCTGTCGCGGATGATTTGTTCTTCTTTTTCTGTTATTGGCATAAAAATTCAATATTTAAGATTCAAAATTAAAAATTTTCGTATTTTTGCAGCGTCAAAACGCGAATGTAGCTCAGTTGGTAGAGCATCAGCTTCCCAAGCTGAGGGTCGCGGGTTCGAACCCCGTTATTCGCTCGCAATGTAGAGACGTGCCATGGCGCGTCTCTACATTTGTTTTATGGCGTTATTCCATCGGAGTACCGCATTCCGGGCAGAACTTGCCCGTCGCCTCGGTGCCGCATTTCGGGCAGCGTTTCGGACCTACGGCGACCAAGGGCGTGCCGCATTCGGGGCAGAATTTCCCCGAACTCTCAGTGCCACACTTCGGGCATTTCATCGTCGGCTTCGGTGCAGGGGCCGGTGTGCCGCATTCGGGGCAGAACTTGCCAGTGATGGGTGTGCCGCACTTGGGGCAGGGGACGCCTTGCTGGGCAGCACCACCGCCACCGCCTTGGTTGTAGGGGTCGTAGTTGACCTGTCCGCCTTGGCCGTTCCAAGCGTTTTGCATCACGCTGCCCGTCATGCCGCCGCTGCCCATGTTGGCCATGCCGAGACCCATGAAGGCACCTGCCGCACCAGCTTCGTTGCCAGCTGCGGTCTGCATGACGTCGATGATCTTGCCTTGCTGCATCAGGGAGTTCGAACTGTACTCGTAGCGGTCAATCTTCTGCTGGCTGGCTTCGTCGAGCGAGACCGACTCGATCGTGAAGCTGATGAGTTTGACGCCACGGCGACGTATAGGCTCGTCGAACACGCGCTCGTCCATCACCTGTTTGATCTCGTCGGTGTAGCTCGGCAGTTCGAGCACAGGCACGCGGTGCTTGCTGTTGCCCATCTCGTTGAGCACATTTTGGAACGAGGCAATCACTTCGCTGCGCATCTGCTCGGTGATGTCCTGTTTCTTCACCACGTTGGCAGTTCCGGCATGGTTGCGCATGAAAACGGCCACGTCGTCGAGCTGGAAGGTGTATTTGCCGTAGCAGCGCACATTGACGCCCATGGGTTGCAGCGATCCAGTCATCTGGTTCGGGATGGCGTGCGACCAGTCTTGGAAGGGGACAGGAGTGGCGGTACCAAACTTGTTGTCTAAGATTTCCTTGATGTTGAAGAAGAACACGGCCTGCTCCTTGGCGGGGGTGCCGCCGTAGGTGAAACGCTGCCACATCTCCTTGAATACAGGCCCGAACTCGCCCGCGAAGAACGACGGCGACGAGCTTTGGTCGAAGGTGTAGACGCCTTCCTCGGCTGTGGCATCGAGCACCGAACCGCTGTCGTAGATGACGGCCACCTGACCGGGGGCCACGAGGATGCGGCTGCCTTTCGAGATCTGACCCGAGCTGGTGGTTTGCTTCACCATGAGGGTGTCCATGTCCATGTTGTCACATTTGATGAGATCCAACCATTGGTCACGCAAGGTGCCACCGATTGATCCTACTATTGCTTTGATAAGTCCCATTTGGTAGTAAATTAATTGTTTATGATTGATTTAATATTCAAGATTCAAAATTCAAGATTTAAAACTCCACATTCTTCACTCCAAACTCTACACTCTACACTCTAAACTTCTAACTCCTAGAATATATGTCCGTCAAGACCCAGTCGTGTTCGCCGTTGGTGATCACGCTGCCGCAGTAGGCGCATTGGCCCGAAGAGGTAATCTCGGTTGGCGCGCCGCAGTTGGGGCAATTGGTGATGGTGTTGCCTTTCTTGGCGGGATCGGTCTTGAGGCCGGCCTTGCGGTTGAAGACCATCTCGTAGCGCATGTACCAGTCGCGGTTGGGGTCGCTTTCGAGCACCTTCTTGGTGGCATCGTCGATGACGTAGTCGCGCATCACGGCGTTGAGCCACACGGTGAGCACCTCCTTGTCGCCATCCTGCCTGAAGGCATGGAGCGAGCAGTGCTTGATGGCGATTTTTTCCACCACGTTGGTCTTGCCCAGACGGATGTATTCGTCGAGCTGTTGTTTGTGTTGGTTGAAGAGGGCTTCGCTCTCGAATGGGCGTATGGGTTTCCAGTCTTTGGCCGTCCATGCCTCTTGGATCTTCATGAACACTTCGCGGGCAAAGCCGATGAACTTGTCGGCTGAGAAGGCCGGGTCGACGGCTTGGACTTGATTAGCCACGTTGGCGGTGAAGTCCAAGTTCACGTCGTTCGCAGCCTGCTGTTCTATATTCCTATTAATATAGGTGGGGTCGCTGGCGTTTTTCTTGGCTTGCCGACGCTTGATGAGGACAAACACGACAAGGATAGCCAAGACGATCATGCCCATCGTGGGGTTTTCGATGAAGAGGCCGATGAGATAGCCGATGAGCACGCCGATGTCGCCGTCACCTCCGCCGTCACCTCCGCCAGAGCTGTAGCGGTTCTGGTTGCCCACATCGGCGATGGCAAGGTTGCAACACACAATGGCCAAAAGGAGTAGAATGAAAGGTAAATATTTTCTTATTTTGTTGAAATTCAGTTTTTTCATTATGCAAAAGAATGGGTTGTGATTACGGTTTATTGGTACAAAAATAATAAAAAGTTGGAAAATTGAACAAAACTTGGCCGAAAAAGAGAAAAAAGTCCTATTTTTGCGGCGTGAAATTCAGGAGGGAGCTTAGCTCAGTTGGTTCAGAGCATCGCCCTTACAAGGCGGGGGTCGTTGGTTCGAGTCCAACAGTTCCCACAAAAAACGGAACTGCTTTCGGCAGTTCCGTTTTTTTAGTTTAGAGTTTAGAGTTTAGAGTTTAGAGTGAATGACCAGTTTGCGGGTGACGAGTTTGCCGCTCTGGGTCATGCCTTGCAGGATGTAAATGCCCGTGTTCAGTTCATTCTGGTCTTTCACTTGCAGGCTTTGGCCATTGGCGTTGAAGATTCTCACGATGGTCACAATTTCGTCGTCTAAGTTTTCTTCGATGCCGGTCACGTTGATGCTGACGTGGTCCTCGCCATCGGGTGTGAGGGCATAGTCGGATTCGCAGTCCTCGTACACGGCGGTCAGCCGATAAATGACTTCTCCAATAATCGTCAATTGGTCATAATAAGAGGTCTCGGTAGGCTCAATTTCGATGGTTGTTGAGCAACCGGAGGGGTCGGTGACATAGAGATTGTAATGAAGGGACTGCGTTTCCGGTGAGGTCCAAGTCAGTTTGGCACCATAGGTCTGGGTCTCGTCATCATAAACAGCTTCTCCTTCAAAGTTCTCAGGCGCGAGGCAGGAAAAGGGCTGGGTGTTTCCCAGAGTGCCATCGGTGGAAATGTTCTGCCCGTACACAATCCCGCCATTGCGGTCAACCCAAGCGACGATGTTTTGGCCATGATGGAATCCCGAAGTGTTCTCGGCGGCTGTTCTGGGATAAACGGAGGAACTCATGGTCGTGTTCCATAGCTCATTGCCGTCCATGTCGAAACCGATGGCAGCGATAGTGGAGCTGACGCCTACCATGTCGATGCCTCGATGGAAGATGAGAGAAAACCCGCTGCCATCCTCGAAAGCGTCGATGCCGACGTGTGAACACTTGTTGTCTTCGTAACTGGCAGCCAGCTTGCCATCGCCCCAAACCTTTTCTCCTTCGGCAGTGATGCGGTTGATGTATATGCGGCTTTCCCATTCTGTTTCGGCATCGGTTTGGATGTAAGCGATTAGCAGGTCGTGGCTGATGGGGTCAACGGTGGCATAGGCATTGAGGTAATAGTTGTCAGGGTCGGGAGTGTGGACGGCAACGCCATTGGGGTCGCTGATGGTGGAAACGCCGTTGGCATCGAAATGGAACACATAGGTGTTGATTCCTCCCATTCCGCCATGCCAGATGTACACATAGCCGCCTCCCAAACCGTCGGGCACCACATAATGAATATGGCTTCTATGGAAGGTTTGGGGAGCCATAAGGCATGTGTCGGGTGTGATTTGGGTGCCGTCTTTTGTGTAGCCGACCACATGGATTGATTTCTCGTGATCATACAGGTAGACTAAGGCATCTTTTTCATAGACGACAAAGACGCTGTTGTCGGGGCCAGGAACCATAAGACCATAGAGGCAGCTTTTACCGTTGTGGTCGCTTATTGTAATCGTGGGATTCGTCGTTCCATTGGCTTCAATATAGCAGAGAAAGGTGCTGTCGATGTCGGTAGTCAAAGCCCACACGCCTCCGTCATTGCCTGCCATGACCTCGGTGCGGTAGCCACCGTCACCGTTGAAGAGCGTAACGCCTTCCTCGCCCCAGGCGTAGGAGCCGTCTGCGTTGATTTTCATCGCGATGGAATGATCTTCCAATTGGCCATTCCATGCGGGAAAACAAGTCACCACAGCGTTATCGTTGGTGGCCACCATGGCCATGCCATACGATAAGGCATGGCCGTACACGTTGGGACGTACGCCACCCACGCCCCATTGAGGCACACCATCGCGGTTGAGACGTTGCAATGTAGGCGTCCAACTATATGAATCTTCAAAAGTCCATTGCACATAGGTGTCGCCAGAGGCCTCGTCGGTGGAGACGTAAATCTCTTCGGCGGTGTGGGGACAGTTGGCGATGAAGGTGTTCGTGGCAGGGTCGTCAACCCATTGGGCTTGCAGTGTCATGCAGGAGGCAAGCGCCAGTGTTAGTAATAAAAGGTGTCTTTTCATGATAAACACGGTTGTGATTTTGGCTTTTTATTTGTTCACCACCACTTTCTTGCTAACGGTCCTTCCGTCTTTCGTCAGCCCTTGCAGGATGTAAAGGCCCGTGTTCAGCTCTTTCAGGTCTTTCACTTGCAGGCTTTGGCCGTTGGCGTTGAAGATTTTCATGATGGTCACGATTTCGTCGTCCAGGTTTTCTTCGATGCCGGTCACGTTGATGCTGACGTAATCCTCGCCGTCGGGTGTGAGGGCATAGTCGGATTCGCAATACTCGTAGGTGGCTGTCAATCTGTATGTTATTGTTGCACCGACGTTCAATTCATGGTAATACTCGGTCTCAGTAGGGTCAATGGAAGCATGAATTGTGTTCCCATCGGGCAGGCTGATGAAAAGGTTGTACCACAAAGGCTGTGTTTCGGGTGCATCCCAGGTCAGCAATGCGCCAAAGGTTTGGTCTTCACTATTATAGACATAAGAGCCTTCGAAATTGGTCGGAGCAAGGCATGGCTCGGGGATTTCAATCGGGCCCATCGTGCCGTCGGTGCCGATATTCTGTCCGTAAACATTACCGTTGCTGCCGTTCACCCACGCCACGATGTTTTGCCCGAGGTGGAAGCCCGTGCTGTTATCGCACATCGTCCTGTTGTATGTCCCTATACTGATATTCTTCGCCCAGAGCTGGTCACCTTGCATATCATAGCCAATGGCAAAAACGGAGCTTAACCCCGACATGTTAACGGTATAGCTTACCATGAATCCGCTGCCGTCTTCAAAGGCATCCACAAAGAGGTCGGAATAGTTGACTCCTACGTTACCTGCAACATTTATGCCGTCGCCCCAAAGTATCTCACCCGTCGGTGTGATGCGGTTCATATAGACACTACTCTGCGATTGCGTTGCAGCATCGGTTTGTTCGTAAACGATGATGAGGTCGTGGCTCACGGGGTCGGAGGTGGCGTATGCGTCAAGATAGTAGTTTGAAGGGTCAGTTGGATGCACGGAAATGCCATTTAGGTCGCTGATGGTGGAATTGCCCACCTCGTCGAAATGGAAGACGTAGACGTTGAAGGCTTCGCCGATGCCTGGGTGCCAGATGTAGGCATAGCCGCCGCCAGCGCCGTCGGCAATGGCATGGTGGATGTAGGTGGTTTGGAAGGTCTGTGTCGACATCAGCAGCGCATCGGGGGCGATTTGGGCGCCATCGGTGGTGTAGCCCACCACGTGCACCGACTTTTCGGCATAGAACCCGTTGCCGACCTGCTCGTAGGTGACAAAGACATTGTTGTCCTTGCTGATGGTCAGCTGTCCGAACATACATTTCATGCCGGAATTGGAGGAAATGGTGACGGTGGGTCCCATCGTGCCGTCGTCGGCCACGAATTGCAGGAAGAGCCTCTCGTAGTCGGAGCCCAAGGCCCAGCATCCTCCTTCTTCGCCGGCGGCTATCTCGGTGCGCGAGAAGCCTTGCCCATCGAAGAGGCGGAGCCCTTCTTCGCCCCAGGCGAAGGTGCCATCGGGATTGATTTTCACGGCGTAGGTGTAGCCTTCGTAGTCGGCAAAGCAGCTCACCACGCCGCCGTCAGCGGTGCTGGTCATGGCCACGCCTTCGGAATAGGAGGAGAACTCGTGTGCTCCGATGTGGATGCCGTCGTCGCCCCATTGGGGAACGCCTTCAAAGTTGAGGCGTTGCAGGGTGGGCGACCAACCGTTGGTGCCGAACCCTTCCCATTGCACGTAGGTGTCGCCCGTGCTGGGGCAGGTGGAGAGGTAGATTTCGCCGTCGTCGTTGCTGCAGTTGGCGATGAAGGTGTTGGTGGCAGGGTCGTCGACCCATTGGGCTTGCAGCGCAAAGGTGGCTGCCATAGCCAAGATGAGGAAGGATAATTTCTTCATGGTGAACTTTTTTTCGTTGATTATTGGCGCAAAATTAAGAAAAATCGTTTCTTTGCAACAAAATTTCTCATTATGGACGAAAAATTTACGCAAGAAGAGAAGGTGGCCATTGCCAGCGTGTTGTACAATCTGGCGAATGCCGATTTCCAAACCCACGAGGGCGAGACGGAGACGCTCAAGGCATGTTTGCAGGAAATTGGCCTTGAGGCCACGGGTTTTGTCCCGATAGCGAAAAACGAGCTGCAGGTGAAAGCCTACGAGATTTTGAAACGCATGACAAAGCCGAAGAAAACCCTTTTTTCGCGCATGATGACGCGCCTCTCGCGTGCTGATGGGCATTTCGGCCTCAGCGAACAGGCTTTCGTGAAGGAGATTTTGTTGATGTGCGAGGTGCCGTTTGTGCATAGATAAACAAATGTAGGGCTGCCCCAATGTGACAGCCCTACAATCTTAAATATTAAATTTTGAATTTTGAATATTAAATTCAAATCCAAAATCACTTGATGTTCGGTTCCTCAAGGCCGAGGTGTTTCTTCTTGTCGACCACCTTCAGGTAGAGACCGATGAGCAGGGCGGCAACGCCGAGGCAGGCCAACATCACCAAAGGCCAGGTGTAGTTGAGCTTCAACGGGTCGTCGACGCCGGGGTTGGTGTTTTCCAGCACCTTGCCGATGAGCAGCGGGAACAGCCACAAGCCGATGTTCTGGATCCAGAAAATCAGGGCGTAGGCCGAACCGATGATCTTTTCGTCGACCAGTTTCGGGACGCTCGGCCATAGGGCGGCAGGCACCAGCGAGAACGAGGCTCCCAGCACGAGGATGGTCAGATAGGCCACAATCACGCCGCCAACGGGGCTGCTGGCCGATGCTTTGGGAAGGATGAAAGCGAAGGTGAGGTGGCAGACCACCAAGAGGATGCTGCCCCAAACCAACATCGAGGCGGCCTTGCCCTTGTTGTCGACATAGCTGCCAAGGATGGGCGTGATGGCCACGGCCAACAGCGGGAACACGGCGAAGATGGTCTCGGCGGTGCCACGCATGTAGCCCATGTAGCAATAGACCACCAAGGCGACGACGGCAATGGCCATCAAGCCGAACTTCATACTCTTTTTCTTCGAGAAGTTGCTGGCAAACGAGCACACGGCCACCACAAGCATAATGATGTATTGCACGATGGTCACCGTGTCGCCAGCCCAGAACGAACCAGCGGCAGGCTCGGTTAGGGTGAGGTTGCATTGCAGCATGTTGACGGCGTACTTCTGGAACGGGAAGATGGCCGAGTAATACAGCACGCAAAGCAGGGCGACGAGCCAGAAACCGAGGCTCGACAGGATTTTGCCAATGTCGCTGATCTTGAACGGGTCGTCCTTCTCTTCAGCTTCACCAGTTTGGGCGTCAAGTTTCTTGTCCATGAAGAAATAGACCACAAACATGATGAGGGCGATGCAGAGCAACACCACGCCGAAGGCCACCGAGCGACTCACGTTGACGGTGCCGCCCAAGCGGGCGAAATAGGGCGAGAAAATCATGCAGGTGGCCACACCCAAACGGGCAAGAGCCATTTCGGAACCCATGGCCAAAGCCGTTTCGCGGCCCTTGAACCATTTCACGATACCACGGCTCACCGTGATACCGGCCATTTCAGTACCGCAACCGAAAATCATGAAGCCGAGGGCTGCCAATTTGGCCGAGGCGGGCATACCGCGATAGAAAGGCGAAACCCCCAACTCGTCGAACAGCGGGATGTAGTTGAGGTTGTTGTTGAACCAAGTCTCAGCACCGCTGCCGATGAACGACTCGCTGATGGCGTAGTACTTGATGATGCCGCCCACGAGCATCACGGCACCCGAAAGCACGGCGGTGAAACGAACACCCATCTTGTCGAGGATGATGCCTGCGAAGATGAGGAAGAACACGAACACGTTCAGGAAGGTCTCAGCACCTTGCATGGTGCCGAAGGCTAAGCTGTCCCAGCCGCGTTCGGTTTGCATCAGGTCCTTGATGGGGGACAAAATGTCCATGAAAATGTAGCTGCAAAACATGGCCAAGGCCAACAGCAGCAAGGCAATCCACCTCATGGTGGCATTGTCTCTCAATGTGAGTTTTTCTGTCATAATTATTTGATTTAAAGATTTAAGATTCAAGATTGGCTTTTGGCCTCTGGCCTCTGGCTTTTGGCAGCTTCAACCGACAGCGTCATTGCGGACTTGATCCGCAATCTCCGCAACTTTGGTAGCTGCCAGTAGCCAGTGGCTAAAAGCCAGTAGCATGTCATTCAGGTATCTGCACCACTTCCTTCTTGTAGCCCTTCAGGACGGCTTTCGCCATGTTGGCCACGTCGTCGGCGGTGATGCTGTTGATGATGTCGTTGTAGTCTTGCATCGGGTTGATGTTGTCGCGCTCGACGGATTGGATGCAGTTCAGCCAGTAGCGGTTGCTCTCCATGTCCTCGCTGTGCTTCTTGATAAGGAACTCCTTCACTTTCTTGAGGTCTTGCTCGCGCGGGCCTTCGTTGGCCACGTTTTGCAACTCGGCGATGGCGATGCCCATCAGCTTTTCGTACATCTCCTTGTTGGTGTCGAAGCCGATGAGGAACATGAAGGTCTCTTTCGGGCGGAGGCTGAGGTTGCCTTGCACGCCCACGCCGTAAGTGCCGCCTTCATCTTCACGGATCTTCTCGGTGTAGACGATGTCCATCACGTCGTTGAGGGCTTGCATGGTCAGTTGGTTCTTGCGGGTGTATTCCATGTCGCCGCTGTAGATGGTGTAGCAGGTTACCTTGGGGTTTTCCATGGTCTTGGTGTAGTGGTTGTTGAAGTCCTTTTCAGTGATGACGGGCACCTTGTTGGTCCAGGTTTCGTTGTTTTTCTTGCTCTTCAGTGCACCAATGTATTGCTCAACCAACGGTTCGAAGGTTTCGGGGTCGATGTTGCCCACGAAGGTGAAAACGAAGTTGTTGGCATCCTTGAAGCGGTCGGCATAGAGTTTCATGGCCTTGGCATAGTCCACCTTGTCGTAGTCTTCGGCCTTCATGCGCTTGACGAGCGGATGGTTGTCGTACATGGCGAGCATCAGGTTGTCGCGGAAGGCGGTCAAGGGATCCGATTCGGCGTTGGCGACCATGGCTTTGGTGCGGGTGATGTAGGATTGGAAGGCTTCTTCGTCGCTGCGGGGTGAGGTGAAATACAAATAGGTGAGTTGCAGCATGGTCTCAAGGTCGCGAGCCGAACAGTTGCCACCCATGCCTTCGGTCATCATGCCGATGCTGGGATAAACGTTGGCTTTCTTGCCGGCCAAGACCTTGGGTAGGTCGATGGCACTGAAGTTGCCCACGCCGCCCAAAGTGGCCAACGAGTTGATTTCCTGCAAGGTGTAGGGGTCGCTTTGGTCCATCACGCTGTAGCCGCCGAAGCTGTAGGCCGACATCAGGATTTCGTCGTCCTTGAAGGTGGTGGGCTTGTAGATGACCTTCACACCGTTCTTCAGGGTGAGCACGGTGGCATCGAAAGTGTCGTCATGTTTCTTGCTCTCGATGCTGCCTTTCACGGGCAGGACGGCAATCAGTGGCTCGTTGCTGACGGTCTCCACGTAGGGTCCCACCTCCACTTGGTTGGCTTTCTCGAACAAGGCCAAGACCTCGGCCTTGGTGGGCATGGTCACGCCTTCCTTCTCGGGACCGGTCACAGTGATGACGATGTTGTCTTCGCGGATGAGGCCCTTGGCGTATTCGTTGATGGCTTCCACGGGCAACATGGGCATGATTTGGCTGAGGAGCATATACTCGTTCTCGATGCCCGGCAGCGGCTCGTTGGTGAGGAAGTGCGAGAGGATGGGACCGAAGAGGCGGGCGGTCTCTTGCTTGTCGCGCTCGTCGTATTGGTTCTCGATGCGTTTCATTAGGTCGGCCTTGGCACGCTCGAATTCCGAGGCGGTGAAGCCGTATTGTTGCATCCGTTTGTTTTCGGCGACGATGGCAGCCAGAGCCTCGTCGATGCCGTCCTTGTCCTTGGCGTAGGCCATGCTCGACCAGGCGTCTTTCGAGTCGCTCACGAAGAAGGTGCCGTAGTAGCCATAGCCGAAGATGAAGGGCGGGTTGGCTTTTTGCGTGAGTTCTTGCATACGGTTGTTGTACATCGTAGAAACCAACTCGTCGATGTAGCCTTTCAGCCAATACTGGATGTCGTTCCTTTCCTCGAAGGGGACGATGTCGTGCTTGTAGAACACCGACACGTCGTAGTTGGTCTCTTCAGGGTCGGTGCAGATGCTTACGATGGGTTCGGCGTTGTCGGCCACCTCGAAGCGGGTGCGCTCGGCGGGGTCGATGGGGGCGGGGATGTCCTCGAAGATGGTCTTCAAGTGGCTTTCCACCTCGTTCACGTCGACATCGCCAATGATGATGATGCCTTGCAAGTCAGGACGATACCACTTGTGGTAGTAAGCCCTCAATGCCTCGTGGTCGAAGCCCATGATGACCTCGTCGGTTCCGATGGGCATACGGTGGCCGTAGGGACTGTTGGGGTAGATGTCGGGCAATATCTTTTCCCACATGCGTTGTTGGGCGCTGTTGCGCGTGCGTTTCTCTTCCATGATGACGCCGCGCTCCTTGTCGATTTCCTCGCCTTCGAGCGAGATGAAGCTCGACCAGTCGTGGAGGATGAGGATGCACGAGTCGACGAGGTTCATGTTGGTGGTCGGCACGTTGGTGAGCATGTAGACGGTTTGCTCGATGCTGGTGTAGGCATTGACGTTCTCGCCGAACTTCACGCCGTTGTGCTCCATATAGTTAAGGAGCGACTTGCCGGGGAAATTGACCGTGCCGTTGAAGGCCATGTGCTCCAAGAAGTGGGCGAGGCCGCGTTGGTCTTCCTCTTCGAGGATGGAGCCCACCTTTTGCGCGATGTAGAAGTTGGCGCGTTGGGCGGGTTTCTCGTTGTGACGGATGTAGTAGGTCAATCCGTTTTCGAGTTTGCCGCGCCTCACGTTTTGGTCGAAGGGCACAGGCATACTTTGCTGGGCGAGCATCGTCGCGCTCAGGGCCATTGTTGCCAGTAGGGTTAGGGTTAGTCTTTTCATCTTTTTATTTTATTGGTTTGTTGCTGTCGTTAGGCCCCACACTGTGCTATGCTTGTGTGGGGTTAATAAGGTGTCGTCCCTTCGGGACGGGTCTCACGGGGTGCATGAGCCTGTAAAGCCCCGCAGTCCCGCGTCTCGCAGTCCCGCGTCAATACAAATGTATCACATACTTCTCTTGGTAATATTCCTCCTTAAACCATTTGCTGATGATGGCTTTCTTGTAGTGCCAATAGCGGCCAAGGGCCTTGAACTCCTCCGTCAGGTCGCCGCCTTTCAGGTAGAGGATGCCTCCAGCCTCAGCGTCGCCTCTGATTCTCAACTTGTTGCCTGCAAGGTTGGCAATCTCGGGCAAGGTCATCACGGCTCGACCAGTGATCACGTCGAACTTCGCTTTCACCTCCTCGGCGCGTTTCTGTTCGGCCACCACATTCTCCAATCCGATTGCCTCCTTCACGGCGTTCACCACCTTGATTTTCTTGCCTGTACCGTCGATGAGATAGAACTCGGTCTGTGGAAACATGATGGCCAAAGGAATGCCTGGGAAGCCGCCACCCGTGCCAAGGTCCATTACCTTCATGCCAGGCAGCAACTCGTAGTATTTGGCGATGGCCAACGAGTGCACGACGTGGTGCTCATAGAAGTGCTCCATGTCCTTGCGCGAAATCACGTTGATTTTGCTGTTCCAATCCAAATATAAGTCTTTCAACTGGTTATATTGCTCCTTCTGGCGTTCGGTCAGGTCGGGGAAATACTGAAAAAGGCTCTTCGTGTCCATATTTTTGCACAAATTGGGCTTCAAAGGTAGGGAATTTTTGGGATTTGGGGAGTTTTTATTTTCGTTTTATACTTTTTTCGTTGTTTTTTCGTTGTTGATCATGGACTATGGCAAACGGCCTATGGCTCACTCGTACCAATGGTGCTGCATTCGCGCTTTGGGTGGAGCGAGCCATTGGCTATAAGCCATCAGCCATAGTCGCACAAACTGAAACAAAATGAAAAGACTTGCCCTTCTCCTGATTCTTTCATTGCCGCTCTCTCTGCTGGCACAACGCATCACCCCCGAGGAATATATCCAGACCTATAAGGACATCGCCATGCAAGAGATGCGCGACCATAAGATTCCGGCGTCCATCTCTTTGGCGCAAGGCTTGCTCGAATCGGGGGCTGGCAACAGCGCCTTGGCACGCGAGGCGAAGAACCACTTCGGCATCAAGTGCCACAAGGGCTGGACGGGCAAGACATATCACATGGACGACGACGAGAAGGACGAGTGTTTCCGCAAATACAAGAACGCCGAAGAGTCGTTTCGCGACCACTCGGAGTTCCTTTGTGGCCGCTCGCGTTATGCCGCGCTCTTCGACCTCGAAATCACCGACTACAAAGGCTGGGCACGAGGCCTCAAGGCGGCGGGCTATGCCACCAACCCGAAGTATGCCCAGCTGCTCATCGACCGCATCGAGCTTTACGACCTCACCAAATACGACAAAATCGCGCTTGGCCAGATGACCGACGACAACAAACTTCCTGAAATCGAGCCGGAAGACGAACTGCTGGAATTGGCCTTTTCGCCCGAAAACCGTTCGGCCTACGAGTTGGTCGACATGACGGCTGACAAGCGTTTCATCTACGAGAACAACGGTGTGCGCTTCGTCTATGCCAAGGAAGGGGAGACACCTGAACAATTGGCTAAGGATTTCAACATCAAGTATAAGAAATTCTGTGAATACAACCTGCTGCGTCGTCCCGACGAGATGGTGTTCCACAGCGGCGATGTGGTGTATTTGGCGAAGCTGAAAAACAAGAACTGGAAGGCCAAGAAATACGCCGTTGCCGAAGGCGAGACCCTTCGTGATGTGGCCTTACGCTTCGCCGTGAAGCCCGAGAAGATCATGAAAAAGAACGGCTTGCAGCAGGGTGCGAGGCTGCAAACGGAACAGGTGCTTTGGTTGCGGTGAGGCCAAAGTGAAGGCAAAAAACAAGCGATGCCGTGATTCTTCGACACCGCTTGATTTTTTGTTGTGCAATGAATTATTCAACAACGATTTTCTGCGTCTTGACGTTGTCGCCGTCAATGAGGCGCAAAACGTAAACGCCCGGTGTCATCCCGTTGGTAGAGACGTTGCGTGCAACGTCTTTAGTGACGATGACACGCCCCATCACGTCCACCACCTGTAGGGACGCATCGCGTGCATCCGCCTCGTTGATGCGTATTTCGCCATCGGCAATGTACGCAAACGTCTGGTTCGCAGACGTCTCGTCTGCGGGTTCGGAAAACACCAAGCGGAAACGCGAGGCGTAGTCGGTGGTCTTGGCGGTGAAGGTGTAGGAAGGTTGGTTTAATCCCCCCTGCCCCCCTTTGTAAAGGGGGAAGCCTGCCGGGGTCAACAGGTCGACATCGTTGCCGGTGAGGTTGTCAATCAGGTGAAGGTATTCCAAATCAAGGTTTTGCGTGTCGAAGGTCAGCGTGTAGGTGCCGTTTTTGGCGGCCTTGAAATTAATCGGGATTTCGTCTGTTGTAGAGACGTGCCATGGCGCGTCTCTACCAACGGTGGCCACGGCGTAATCCTTCCCGCCTTCGGTGGCATAAATCCGCGTGGAGTTCTCGTTCAACGTGAATTTCTCCAACGGCTCGCCGTCGCGCTTCAGGATGAAACGGTCGACGAGGAGGCCGTTTTGGGTGAGGTTCAACGTAATGGTCGGCCTTTCGACAGGCTCAAGGACCTTATCTCCACCTCGCGTTTGGGGGTTGAAGGTGATGGAGGCGTTCTCGCCAGTGGCCTTCACGAAGAAACCCTCGCCGGGCTTCAGCGGGTCGGAGGAGCTGATGGTGCCGATCATCAGATTGTCCTTCGTCCCATTCATTCGGTAGACTTCCGTGGCCACATTCGTGCCCGCAAAGGTCGTCACGTTGTGCGCGAAGGGGTTGCCCACAAGGTTGAAGCCTTTCAAGGCGTCGGCCTCGTAGCTCAACGGAATGGTCACCATTGCGTTGGCGGCATTCAAAGTGCCTTTCAAGCCGATGGTTTGGCTCGCGCTGTTGGCGTAGAGGTAGCCCTTCGCGGCCACCAATTCGGTGAAGTCGTTGGCCGTCAGTTTTTGGTTCATCCAGTAGTGCGTCGGCTCGTCGTAATAATAAAGGTCGTAGTCGTTGGCCAAGAGGTGGTCCATTTCGCTGACCGCGCCGTTGTCGGCAAAGGAATGGCCGATGAGATGATAGCCGTTTTTCGTGTTAGGCGTGTAGGCCGTGATGTTCTTCTCCACCGTGGCCTGCGCGCCAGCATTGGGATGGACGACTTGCGCTCCGTCCTCGATGATGAAGTGCGTAGCGTCGCCTGTAGTCCAGATGAAATTGTTGGCTGTGAGGGTCTTGCCTGATTTCACGATGAGACGGTCATAAATGCCATATTCCTCATTAATGTTACAATCCAAAGTGATGGAACCCACCGTCACATCTTCATCGATTTTGCAAGTGCCTCGTACTGCCACCCTCGAATTGCCATCGGGAACCTCGCCTCCCATCCAGTTTTGAGGATCTGACCACGATGTGCTGACCATACCCGTGAAATCATAATCGCAAGGCCCCGAGCCGCTGAAGTTGCTGAAACGGTTCCATTCGGGGGCCACGCTGTAGTCGTATTGGTAGCAGAAAGGCATCCCGCCTATCGAGGCATTTTCGGGAACGCCAAGGAAAGCATCTTGTCCCGCCACGGGTGGCATGGCGGCTAGCGTGCTGATTTGCACTATGCTGCTGCAATTCTTGAAGGCCTCGCTTCCAATGGTCGTTATCTCCTCGTGAAGCGAGACACGTTCAAGTGCCGTGCAGCCTTCAAAAGCCTTGGCGCCAATTCCTTTCACATAATAGGTGCTTTCGCCATGAGTGATGATGTAGGGTACAACGGCCCACTCCAACGTGGCGTATGAATCGTGCTGTACGACCATTGCCGTATTGTTGCCTCCGCAATCCAACTGGTAATAAAAAGACTCATACTTCACGATGTTTCCGCTTACGGTAATGTTTTCTTCAGGCATGGTGATGGTGTAGGTGCCGTCGCCGTTGTCCTCAAGAGTGCCTGCGCTCAAGGTGTAGCATTGCTGCGTGATCGATGGATTGGGAATGTCAAGATTCATTACGACGCTTTGTTCGTAGCCCGCATAGACATTGCCCTCGTATGCCACGCCTACCGTTGCACCTTCAGGAAGCGACACCTCAACAGGGCTTACGCCCGTAATCCTGTAGCCATACATCGCCTGCCCGGGCACATCGACGGGCATAGTGGTGCTGTAGTCGCAGATGCCGTATGAGTTTCCTCTATAATAGTTGTTGGTGTAAGAGTTTCCGTCCCCATAATTCCAACCGACAATCCCGCCGCTGGCATAATTATAGTTTGAATGACCCTGAGCAGTGCGTAGATTCAAACAGTTGCTTACCGAGCTGGCATCGGCGCGTCCTACAATGCCGCCTGCCGGTCCACTCCGCATAGTAATATAACCCGTGTTATAGCAATGGCTGACGTTGGCTCCATTGGCGTAACCGGCAATGCCACCGCCTTCGCTTTGCCCATTAATACTTCCTGTGTTTTTACAATGGCTGATGGTGGTGCCGCTATTAGCCCGCCCTGCTATGCCTCCTGTGTTTTCAGATCCAAGGATGAACTCGAAATTTTGGCATCCAGAGATGTTGCAATTGTTTTCGGCGCGTCCCACAATGCCACCCGTTGCATAACAGTCGCCATTGTCATGCCTACTAACTTCGCCCTGGTTTTGGCAGTCGATGATGCTGCTGTTGGTAGCATATCCAACGATGCCGCCAATGTTCACGCAGTTATTAGAATTCGGTGTTGTTATCGAGCCTTGGTTGATGCAGTTGCTGATGGTGGCATTTTCGATGTATCCGGCAATGCCGCCAATTTCACTCTTTCCACTAATGCTGCTTTGGTCGAGCGTGAGGTTTTTCACCGTTCCGCCGCTGCCCACAACGCCGAAAACGCCTTTGTAATTGCCATCGCCACTCAGGGTCACGTTGCTGATGGTGTGGTCGTCGCCGTTGAAGGAGCCGCAGAAGCGGTTGTCGTAGTTGCCGATAATCGAATAGCCTTTGCCCGTGTAGTCGAGGTCGGCGGTCATCTTGAAGTAGGTGCCGCTGAAGCTGTTGCCGCCGTTCACTTGCGAGGCCAAGGCATCCATATCATCGGTGGTGGCGATGAGGTAAGGGTCGGTTTCCGTTCCGCTTCCTCCGCCGAAGCTTTGCGCCCACGCCGCAACGGGCGCAAACAGGGCGAGCATCAAGAGCGCGAAGGCGCGTTTCGTTTTGGTTTTCAGGTTTTTGTTGGCAGTGGCTGCCAGGCTTTGGATGTTAAGTTTGGTAGTCATCTGTTCTGAGTTTTTTAATACGTTTATTTTATTCAATTTCAATGTTTTGCTCTTCGAAAAACTCTCGCGGGGTCATCACGGCACCATCACCGAAATCAAAGTCTTTCGTGTTTCGTGTCAAGATGTAATCGGCATTGGCATCGACGGCTGAATGTTTGTATCAATGAAAACTTTCATCATTGGTTGTATTTTTCCTCTAACATATCCGCTTTCAGTGCCTTGATATCAAGATCAGAAGGCACGGAGAACCGACCCGACATACGGCGAATGCGGCTCGAGATCTTCACTTTGCGTGGCGTGGCATAAAGTGCCTTTTGACGGCTTCGGGTACGCGAGGCCAAACGCCGCACATACCTTGATATGTATTCTAACGTTTCAACTCCCAGCAAGTTCAAATCCTCGTTGATGGATGCCCTCAATTCAATGGCTGTCATAGTGCTATGTATTATGATTCGGCTGCAAAGTTACACATTTTTTGCAAAACTCCAAACACATTGGCAGAAAAACCGCCGCAACAGCGGCTGCCAGGCTTTGGATGTTAAGTTTGGTAGTCATCTGTTTTTCGGGAAAAGCGCCGCACTTGGTTTTGCTTCTTGTCGGCTTGCTTACATCCGAAACGAGCTATAACTCCTCCTTCAGATACTTCCCCGTATAGCTCTCCGCGCACAGCGCCACCTCCTCCGGTGTGCCTTGGCACACGATGCGTCCGCCACGGTCGCCGCCTTCGGGACCCATGTCGATGATCCAGTCGGCCATCTTGATGACGTCAAGGTTGTGCTCGATGATGAGGACGGTGTTGCCTTTGTCGACGAGTTTGTTCAACACGCCCATCAGGACCTTGATGTCCTCGAAATGCAGGCCGGTGGTGGGCTCGTCAAGGACGTAGAGCGTCTTGCCTGTGTCGCGTTTGGCGAGTTCGGCGGCCAACTTCACGCGTTGCGCCTCGCCGCCGCTGATGGTGGTGGAGGCCTGGCCGAGGGTCAGATAACCCAAACCAACATCTTTCAGCGTCCTGATTTTCTGGATGATGCTCGGGATGTTCTCGAAAAACTCCACCGCCTCGTTGATGGTCATGTTGAGCACGTCGTTGATTGACTTGCCTTTGTAGCGCACCTCAAGCGTCTCGCGGTTGTAGCGTTTGCCTTGGCATTCCTCGCAGAGCACCGTCACGTCGGGCAAGAAGTTCATCTCGATGACGCGCACACCCGCACCTTTGCAGGCCTCGCAGCGACCGCCTTTCACGTTGAACGAGAAGCGTCCCGCCTTGTAGTTGCGGATCTTTGATTCGGGCAACTCGCCGAAGAGCTTGCGGATTTCGTCGAAGACCTTGGTGTAAGTGGCTGGGTTGCTTCGCGGTGTGCGTCCAATCGGGGCTTGGTCGATTTGGATGATCTTGTCGATTCTCTCCAAGCCTTCGATGCTGGCGTAGGGCAGCGGTTCCTTCACCGAACGGTAGAACTTTTGGCTGAGGATGGGGGAGAGGGTCTCATTGATCAAGGTGCTTTTGCCCGAGCCGCTGACGCCCGTCACGCAGACCATCACACCCAAAGGCAATTGCAAGTCAACGTTTTTCAGGTTGTGGCCACTTGCGCCTTTGATGGTCAGGAACTGGCCTTCAAGGGGCTTGCGGCGCGTTTTGGGTACTTCGATTTGGCGCAGGCCGTTGAGGTATTCGCAGGTGATGGAATGGCCGTTTTTGATGTCGGCGGGTGTGCCGGCAAAGACCACTTCGCCGCCGTGCCGTCCCGCACCAGGGCCGATGTCGACCAAATAGTCCGCGTTGAGCATCGTGTCCTTGTCGTGTTCGACCACGATGACCGAGTTGCCGATGTCGCGCAGCTCCTTCAGCGACTCGATGAGCTTCTGGTTGTCGCGTTGGTGCAACCCGATGCTGGGTTCGTCGAGAATATACAGAACGCCAGTGAGTTGCGACCCAATTTGGGTGGCCAAGCGGATGCGTTGTGCCTCACCGCCCGAGAGCGATGCCGCCGGACGGTTCATATTCAAATAGTCGATGCCGATGTCCAAAAGGAAATGCACGCGCTTGTGGATCTCGCGCAGGATTTCCTTGGCGATACCGTTTTGTCGTTCAGTGAGTTTGATAGGCAGTTCGTCAATCCACTTGCCGAGAGTGATGGTGTCCATGTTGGCCACCTCGGCGATGTTTTTCCCGTCGATGCGGAACCATTGGGCCTCTTTTTTCAGCCTTGTGCCGCCGCAAACGGGGCAGGTCACATGGTTCATGAACGAGTTGGCCCAGCGCGAGATGGCCGTAGGAGCGTCCTCGTAGTCCTGGCTCTCGATGAACCTGACGATGCCCTCGAAGTTGACCTTGATGGTCGATGTGACGCCGAGCGTTTCGCGTTTCACGTCGAAGGTCTCGGTGGTGCCGTAAAGGATGACGTCTAAGGCCTCGTCAGAGAACTCTTTTAACGGTGTGTCAAGGGTGAAGCCGTATTTCAGTCCGATGGCTTCCAATTGCTTGAAAATCCATGCGCCAGCCTTGTATTCGCCAGCGGGCGCGAGGCCGCCCTTGCGGAGGCTGAGGTTCGGGTTGGGGATGATTTTCTCCTTGTCGACCACTGCGATTTCGCCCAAGCCGCTGCATTTTGGGCAGGCGCCGAAGGGCGAGTTGAACGAGAAGGTGTTGGGTTCGGGGTCTTCGTATGAGAGGCCCGTGGTGGGGCACATCAGCAGGCGGCTGAAATAGCGCAACTCGCCGCTTTCGTTGTCCATCACCATAAGCAATCCTTTGCCGTAACGGAAGGCCGTCTGCACCGACTTCTTGACGCGGGTGAGGCTGCCTTCGTGCACTTCGATGCGGTCCACCACGATTTCGATGCTGTGGGTCTTGTAGCGGTCGAGCATCATGCCAAACTCGATTTCGCGCATCTCGCCGTCGACGCGGACCCTTGTGAAGCCCGCCTGACGGATATGTTCAAACAGCTCGCGGTAATGACCCTTGCGGCCTCGGATAGCTGGTGCCAGGATGTTGATGCGCTTGCCCTCGAAGCCCTTCATAATCAGGTCGGTGATTTGCTCTTCGGTGTAGCGCACCATTTTTTCGCCCGTATTGTAGGAATAGGCCTCGCCGATGCGGGCGTAGAGCAGGCGCAGGAAGTCGTAAATCTCCGTGATGGTGCCCACGGTGGAGCGCGGGTTTTTGTTCACGGATTTTTGTTCGATGGAAATCACTGGACTGAGGCCTGTAATCTTGTCGACATCGGGGCGTTCCATGCTGCCGATGAACTGCCGCGCGTAGGCCGAGAAGCTCTCCATGTAGCGGCGTTGTCCCTCAGCATAAATCGTGTCGAATGCCAACGACGACTTGCCGCTCCCGCTGATGCCAGTGATAACTACCAAAGCATTGCGCGGAATGCTCAAGTCGATGTTTTTCAGGTTGTTTTCCCTCGCGCCGAGGATTTCCAAATATTTGTCTTCTGAGAATTCGTTCATGATGTTTTTTCGAGCCTGCAAAATTACGCAATTGGTTTCAAAGAAACATGGCCAAATACATAGGCATTGTAATCTTTTTCCCGTCGATGCCCACATTGCACATGCCGAACTTGTAGCCTTCTTCGATGCCTTCCCAAGTGAGTACCGTGTTGAGCGACTGTGTGCGTCCGCTTTTCGCTTTTACCTCGACAGGTAGCGGATGCGTCTGTTGGGTGAGGACGAACTCAATTTCAACGGAAGAGTCATCTTTTCTGTAATAGTAGAGCGGGATGTGCTTTTTGTGCAGGATGTCGGCCATAAGGTTTTCGAAGATCCCACCTTTGGCGGGTCCTGAAAGCGTGTTTTCCAATAACGCGGCTTTCATTTCGAAGCCATACATGGACACCAGCAGGCCGATGTCGCCCATATAGATGCGGAATTGGTCATCCTTCGCATAGGCCGAAAGTGGGAACTGGAGCGTCGACAGGTTGTTGCAATAAGCCACGATCCCTGCGTCCCGGAGCCATTCAAGAGCGTTGGCGAATTTCCGTGAGGTGCCGTTCCGTTCCACGATGGAATACTGGAATTTGGTGTTTTCCTTGGCCAATTGTCTCGGAATCGACAAGAAGCAGCTTCTCACTTTGGGCTTCTCCGTGTTGTCGGCGTACTTGGCGATGTCGTTCAGATAGGCCGAAGTGATTTTTTCTTGCTCTTGATGGACAAGGCCGAAATTGTTGGTCTCAAGAAAACAATTGACCACGGAAGGCATTCCTCCCACCACCATGTATTCGCGCAGATAGGCCATCATCTTGTTATGGATGGAATCATCCACCTTGACTCGGTTGGCATAATGCCCCTTAAGCGAATCAATCACCTGTGGCGATAGTCCAACAGCCCACAGAAACTCCTCGAAATCAAGAGAGAACATGTCGATTTGCCGCTCATAGCCGACAGGATAGGAGGATACGGCCTTGTAGTTCACGCCTAACAGCGACCCCGAAGCAATCACGTCGTAGTTGCCGTCGATGGCCCACGACTTCAGTGAGGTCCTTGCCTGTGGGCAGGATTGTATTTCATCGAGGAAAAGTAAAGTCTTGTGAGGGACAAAGCGGGCTTCTGGCAGATGGACGGAAATCCTTTTTATCATCTCCGGCACGGTAAGGTCGCCTTCAAAAGCCGTTTTCAGTGAGGGTTGCAACTCGAAATTGATTTCGACAAACGACTCGTAATCGCTGTGTCCGAAATCCTCGATGATGAAGGTCTTTCCTATTTGTCGTGCACCCCTAACCAACAGACACTCATTTCGCTTGGTTGCCTTCCATTGCTTCAGGAACTCTGTAATCTTGCGTTTTAGCATGGTGTTTCATTATTGTTTTTCGCGGCAAAGATAGGGTTTTTGCAGATTTTTCGGGGATGTTTTTATGATTTTTGCAGATTTTTCGTGGATGATTCTATGGTTTTTGCAGATTTTTCGGAGATAAGTAACTGTTCAAAACTAAATTTCATATTATTTTGACACGAGAAACGGACCTATTTTCCCTTCATCTTCCCATGTGTCTTCGCGAACTCGCCCGTCGGAATCTTGATGTCGTAGCTGTTGCCTGCCGAGATGGTTAGCGAATTGCTGCGCAGCCAGGGGTTGAAGTATTTCAGCATCTTCAGGTTGGTGCCTTGTCGGTAGGCGAAATCCACCAAGTTGGGGATGGACTGCACGACGGTGACGGTCTTGGTCTCGTAAGGCTTGTACCAGCCGTTGTCGCCGATGTGGTAGCCGTATTTTTCGGGATTTTCCGTGATGAGCTTCAGCGCGAGGATGCGAAACACATAACGTTGCGTCTCCTCGGGCAGGAGCATGTCGTAATAGGAGTCCACTCGCTGTTCGCTCATCGTCCTGGTGATGCGCCCGTTGCCGCAGTTGAAGGCCGCCGCCGATGCCGTCCAGCTGCCGAACTTGCGGTAGGAGTCCTTCAAATACTTGCAGGCCGCAACGGTCTCTTTCTCCACGTTGTAGCGCATGTCCACTTCCTTGTTGATTTCGAGGCCGTACTCTTTGCCCGTACTTTCAAGGAACTGCCAGAAACCGACCGCTTTCGAGGGCGACACGGCATTGGTTAGCTCGCTCTCGATCATGGCTAAGTATTTGAAGTCGTCGGGCAAGCCGTTCTTCTCCATGATAGGCTCCATTACCGGAAACCACCGCGAGGTGCGCTTCAGCAGCAGGATGGTGGCGGAATGTCTGTACGAATTTACCATGATTTCCCGTTCCAGCCGTTCGCGCACATAGAACAAGTCCAACGGCACTTCCTCGCCACAGAAAGTCATCGTCTTGGGTAGCTCGATGTCGTGCGTGTTGTGGTCGATTTGGTCATAGAAGAGGTATTCGTGGTCGGTGCCTACGTATTCTTCCATCTGTTCGTCGTTCGATTGGGCAAACGAAAATGTGAGGGCGGCGGTTACACCTATTAATATAATGGCAATTCCGGAAGCGATGAGGAGAATTCTTGTTCTCATATTGTGGATCTCTAATTTCAAAATTTCAAGATTTATTGCTTTGTTTCTGACTGCCGCTTTGCGTCATTGACTACGTCGAATCTGCGATTTACGAGGAGGAACGACGAAGTAATCCAGGGGTAAAGTTTGTTGTCTGGACTGCTTCGTGCCTCGCAGTGACGCGAAGCGAGTCATATAAGATTAAACAAATGGCGTAACAAACTCCTTGAACATTGGCGAGACCTTATCCTTCTCCGAAAGAATCGGGTTCTCGATGTCCCAATTGATGTTGAGGTCGGGGTCGTTCCAACGAATGCTGCCTTCCGAGGCCTTGTTGTAGACGTTGGTGCACTTGTAGGTGAACACGGAATGGTCCTCCAGGCACACAAAGCCATGCGCAAAACCTTCAGGGATCCAATACATGAACTTGTTGCCTTCGGTCAAAACGACCGATTCCCACTGGCCGTAGGTCGGCGAGCCTTTGCGCAGGTCGACGGCCACGTCCATCACGGCACCTTTCACCACACGCACCAGTTTGCCTTGCGCAAAAGGCGGTTTCTGGAAATGCAGCCCGCGAAGTACGCCCTTCATCGACTGCGACTCGTTGTCCTGCACGAAATTCATGTCCAAGCCATGTTGCGCAAAACGCTCCTTGTTATAGCTCTCGAAGAAATAGCCACGCTCGTCGAGGAACACATCCGGCTTGATGATGAGCAGGTCTTTTATTTTTGTTTCGATGATTTCCATTGTATCAGTTGTTCTTTCGTCGCTTGGCGTCATTGCGAGGAACGAAGCAATCCAGACGATAAACCTCGTTCCTGGATTGCTTCACTGCGTTCGCAATGACGCGAAGCGAGTCGTTAACAAATTACAAATGCACACATTCGTTGTAGGCCGCTGCCGCCGCTTCCATGATGCCTTCCGACATGGTGGGGTGGGGGAACACGGCGTGGATGATGTCCTCGCCCTTGGCACCCAGCTCGCGGCAAAGCACTGCCGAGGCCACCATCTCGGTGACGTTGTCGCCGACCATGTGGCAGCCCAACCAGTCGCCGGTCTTGGCGTCGAAGACGACTTTGATGAAGCCGTCGCGGTTGCCTGCCGCCGTTGCCTTGCCCGAAGCGGTGAAGGGGAACTTGCCGACTTTCACCTCATAGCCCGCAGCAATGGCCTTGGCTTCGCTCAAGCCGACGGAGGCGATTTCGGGTGTGGTGTAGGTGCAGCCGGGGATGTTGGCATAGTTGAGCGGTTTGGGATTCAAGCCGCAAATCTTCTCCACGCAGATGATGGCTTCGTGATCGGCCTTGTGGGCGAGAGCGGGACCGTGCACGATGTCGCCGATGGCATAGATGCCCAGCACGTTGGTGCGGTACCATTCGTCCACATTGATTTTGCCACGTTCGGTCGTGATGCCCAATTCCTCAAGGCCGAGGTTGTCGATGTTGGTCTGCACACCCACTGCTGACAGAACGATGTCAGCCTCCACGGTCTTCTCACCTTTCTTCGTGGCGATGGTGCACACGCACTTCTCGCCTGTGGTGTCGACGTTGGTCACCGAGGCTTCGGTCATCACGGTCATCTTCAGTTTCTTGAAGGCGCGTTCCACTTGCTTCGATACTTCCTCGTCCTCGTTCGGAACCACATTGGGCAGGAACTCGACCAAGGTCACTTTCACGCCCATCGAGGTGAAGAAGAAGGCAAACTCCGAGCCGATGGCTCCCGAGCCGACCACTACCATGCTCTCAGGCAGCTTGTCCAAGACGAGCGCCTGACGGTAGCCGATGATTTTCTTGCCGTCGATGGGCAGGGCGGGCAGCTCACGCACGCGCGAACCCGTGGCTAAGATGATGTCGTCGGCCTCATAGAGGGTCTTGTTGCCTTCTGCGTCGGTCACTTCCACCTGTTTTTCAGCGGTTAGCTTGCCGTAGCCGGCAATGACCTCCACGTTGTTTTTCTTGAAGAGGTATTGCACTCCCTTGCTCATGGTGTCGGCCACGCCACGGCTGCGGGCCACGACTGCTTCCATGTTGGGCTTCACTTCGCCCTCCACCTTGATGCCGTAGTTCTCGGCATGATTAATATAGGTGTAAACCTGTGCACTCTTCAGCAGGGCTTTGGTGGGGATGCAGCCCCAGTTGAGGCAGATGCCACCCACTTCGGCCTTCTCGACGACGGCCACTTTCTTGCCCAATTGCGATGCTCTGATGGCAGCCACATAGCCCCCAGGGCCGCTGCCGATAACGATGATGTCGTATTTCATATTCGTGTGTCTTTAGATTTTCGTTGAAAGCGCGAAATTACAAAAAATTGGCGATTGGCGTCTCTTTTTGGTTAGATTTCGCCCGAATTGGCATTTATGGGCTTCTCGGTTGGCTCGTTGGCGTTGGCTTCGGCTGACTTTTCGGCCTCTTTCTTCCTGCTGATGCGCTGCACCACTTTGGTCAAGACCGCCCAAAGCACGAAAAACGCCACCACGCCGATGGCCCACATGATGATCAATGTCAAGGTTTCGCTGTCAATCATACCTGAAACTTCGGATTCCATAAACGCTGCAAAAGTACAAATATTTTCGTACTCCACAATTTCGTGTCCTCCGTCCCCCGTCCTCTGTCCTCCGTCCCGTAGTTCTTTATATTAATAAAGGTGTAAAATAGTTGCTCGTTTAGTTGCGCGTTTCGGAAAAAGCCCTATCTTTGCACCACAAATCAAAATAAAGCGACAATGAATTACGATTCCAATCCAGTGCAAATCCTTTTCGACAACGAGAACCTGAAGCAACGTCTGTTCGCCTTAATCAAAGGCAACGACTCGCCCGCAGGCACCACGTTCACGAACCTTTGTTACCAAATCCTTCAGCAGGCCATCGCCGACCATGCCGTGAAGAACGCCGATAACACGACCTATACCAACGGCGAGATCGCTCCCGAAGACCAAGTGCGGGTGAGCCGCGCCCTTTGGGAACTCATTTGGGAACACAAGATCTTCCAGCTCTTCGGGCGCAGCTCCTTGCTCGGCCTAAGCAACGGAGAAAACCGTTTCGTGAAGTATTGAGGTGTGATTTGGCTAAGTTGACAGTAGGCAGGTTGGACTCAACGAGCCCTTCTTGCCTGCTTTTTGTTTTGCAGATGGCCTTAAATTGCGTTTGGCTTCGTTGTTTGATGCTGATTTATAGACTGTTATTCTTGTTGTAAAATAGTTTCGGATTATTTTTCCAAAATGGAAGAGGATTGGAAAAAATGGTGTATTTTTGCAAGCTGAAAACTAAAAAAGAGAATCAACACAGAATCCAGAATAACTATAATACTATGACGACATCGATGTTTATGCCACCTTGCCGCCTCCAGAAAGATTTGCCTCTTTGCCAGTTTTGGCTGCATAATAATATTGAAATCCAGTAATTTTATTTTTGAAGAAAAGGCCTTGGATGCCTCATCTTGGTTTATCCGTAGCAAGGCCTTGGATGACTATATAGTAAGGTTGTCAACGAGATAATAATACGCAAAACAATATGGACAGACTCAACAAATCAACTTCGGCCAACTGCGCCGACAAACGGAAAAAACAAAGTAGCCGCCTGCGCTTGCGGTGGATTTTCTTGCTCCTTATGGCACACACTTTGGCTTGGGCACAAGATCTGGATTACCCAGGCGAAGACTATGTGCGAAATTTGGATGAATGGAACGGGGAAGGCTCCGGTGAGTTTAAGATTACGAGTAACAAGACAGCGAACTCTATTAAAGTTGTCAATGAGTTGAAACTTTATCCGGTGGACGACAGCTATACCATTACAAAAACATCGACAGGTCACGACAATATTTTTTGGACAGAAGATGGTAGCAAGTTGTATATCATTGGCAATTCGAGCTACAAATTGAATATCTACGGAAACTGTGGAAACGGCACCACGGAAAACCAAACCCCTATTCCAACCCAAACCGACTGTTCGGGAGCAGGTGTTCTTCTCCTAGGAAATGCTAAGTGTTATCTAAAACATGTCGTTTTTTATGGATTCGTTACCCATGTTGGTCCTGAAGGTAAACTTACAAATCAAGGTGGAATAGTAACAATGGGTAATAACAGTAGTGGAGGCGAGTGCCACATGGACCATGTCACTTTCAGGCACAGTTATGGAGGGCCGGTTAATCCGCAAAACAGATTTAATTACGGAAGAATCATAAGTTTTGTGAATGGTGTATGGGACGTGACAATGGACAATGTGACGATTCATGACTGCCTTCTTTCTGAAAATACGGCAGGTCATAACTATACTGATGTTAAGATTGAAGGCATGGGCAGTATCATCCGCTCGCAAGGCCAAGTGGGTGGCTCGCTCACCATGACGAATTGCACAGCCTACAACAATACCTATAGGGACTTGAGCGCGAAATCCAATATTACCTATTACCAATCTATGGACGAGATTAAGCGCGAACCCCTGTCGGGACAAGGAGGCGTCATCAATTGGCGCTCGGGTAGATTATCCCCGTCAGGTGGAACCCAAGTGACCCTAGAAAATTGCAATTTCTATAACAATTCGGCGCGATGCGGCGGCGCCATTGCCACTTGTGCCACCATCACCATGAAGAATACTCAAATACACGAAAACGAGGCCGAGGAAGGCGGCGGTGTGTTTTTCTATACTTATCGTGGTCAGGACAATCCTTATGACGGGCGCGGCTTCGATGCCACTTTTGGAAATAATGTGAAAGTTTATCAAAACGTGGCTAAAAAATACGGCGGCGGCATTTGTATCAACATCGATGCTTCCGATGACGTGGGATTCGATGCGGATGGTAACGCCAGATATGCCGACTTCACAGTGGAGATTCAAACGAATTCGGAGGTTTATGGAAACAAGGCTCCGAAAGGTGCAGGCATTGCCATCAGGGATTCAGCCCCTTTCAAGCATAAGAACTGCAAGAAAAAACTGTTAGGAGGGAATGATGCTCCTGACAATCCTGCTTATCACAAATGGTCGGGTGAATACCGCAGAGAGGTCAAAATCAATGGTGGAAGTGTGTATAATAACACCACCGATGGAACAACTGCCGACGACGAGATGGCTGGCGCGGGCATCTTTATCGAGAAATACCCAACGACGTTTGAGTTCACATATAGCGATGGTGGAGATTCTCCTGTTGCTTATTCTCAAGACTACCGTTATGAGAATGAACCTGGAACGTATGTGTATGTGTCTGGCACTCTCACCGTAAATGCCGAAAACGGCTTGATCTACGGCAACATTGCCACCAACGACAACAAACACGGCTATGGCGGCGGAATGTACATCGCCAGCAAATTCACCACCTACGACAACGACAACACCATCAAGAGCACCCTCAACGTGAACATTGGTAAAGAGGGAAAAGACCTTCAGATGTACCAAAACCAAGCCTACACCGACGGCGGCGGCGTGTATGTGCTGTATGACCGCGAAGACGGACACCAAAACGAAGGAACCGTCACCGTGAAAGGCGGCACCATCGGCAAGACCAACCTCGCCACAGGCAACAAAGCCCTGCACGGCAACGGCGGCGGCATCTGCGTGATGAGCGGCACGGTCGTTGTGGAAAATGGCCATGTTGACTACAACACGGCGAATCAAAAGGGCGGCGGCATCTATTTGAATGACGGCAATCTTACCTTTACCGGGGGCAATGTGGACCAAAACGAAGCATCGAACAGCAACGGCGGCGGCATCTGTGTGATGGGTGGCACAGTGGAAGTGGACGGCGGCCACGTTGACCACAACACGGCGAATCAAAAAGGCGGCGGCATCTATTTGAATGGCGGCGACCTTACCTTTACAGGGGGCTATGTGGACCAAAACGAAGCATCGAACAGCGATGGCGGCGGCATCTGTGTGGAAGGTGGCAACATCGTCGTTTCGGGTGGCACCGTGTCTAATAACGAGGCCAAACTGAAAAACGGCGGAGGCATCTGCGTGTTGGGCGGCACGGTGTTTGTAAACGGCGGCAACATCCTAGACAACACCGCTGCCGAATTGGGCGGCGGCGTGTATGTGAGCGTGCCCAACAATAATTCCAAAACCACCATCCAAGGCGGCGCCAACATCAGCGAGAACACGGCCAAGGGCGGCGGCGGCGTGTATGTTGACAAAGGCAAACTTGACATCATAGGAAACAGGTGGAATCCAGCGGCAAATAGCGGCGCTGGCGCATGGGAGCTGGTTGGTTGGGGAACAAATCCGTATAACCCTGGTGAAGAAAGTACCCACACTCGCATAACCCACAACACGGCCACGGCAGGCAACGGCGGCGGCGTGAACGCCGGCAATGGCAAGGTGGACATCACCAATTCGCTCATTTACTGGAATGAGGCCTTTGGCTCGGTAGGGAAGGGGCTGGGCGGCGGCGTCTATCTCGACGGCGGTTTCATCAAAATCTACAACTCAAAGATTCTCAACAACACAGCTGAAACCAACGGCGGCGGCATCGACGACCACTCGGGCGACATCGAGATTTATGGCGGCGACATCAGTCACAACACAGCCACCAACGGACGTGGCGGTGGCGTTTATACCAACGCCGGCGACATTCGCATCTGGCCCAGCGCGTTGTATAACAATCCCGTCCCTGCTCCCTCGCTGAATGATTGCAAAAACACCGGCACCGTGTTCAGCCATAATAAAGCCGGCACCAACGGGGGTGGCCTCAACACCCACATCGGACGCTTGGACGTGCGCTTTGCCAACGTACACGACAACGAGGCCGGCACCACTTTTAACCCCTCAACGGGCGCAGGTGGCGGTAATGGTGGCGGCATGTTCTGCGAAGGTCCTAACGCCGACCTCTCGGGCTACACCGTGCGCCTCCTCCATACCTACCTTGACTACAACAAAGCCTTCGGCAACAGCGACGAGGAAAGCAACCTCACCGGTCGTGGCGGCGGGCTCTACCTCAAGTATGGCTCCATCTTCGCCGAGCATTGCTACGTCCGTAACAACGAAGCCGACATCAACGGCGGCGGCTTAGACAACCACGACGGCGAACTCCGCGTCTATGGCACCTTCGTCGAAGACAACGAAGCCAAGAACGGCAAGGGCGGAGGACTCTACACCGACAAGGGCAACCTCGTCGTTGGCCCATGCGACTCCTACGGCTTCGACGAATCCAAGGCCAGCCGCATCTGCAACAACACCGCCTACCTCAATGGCGGCGGCATCAACAACCATGAAGGCAACATTACCATCCACGGCGACCGCATCAACAACAACACAGCAACAACCGGCAAGGGCGGCGGCGTGTATATCAACAGCGGCAATATCTATATGTATGGCGGCCAAATCAACAACAACCACGCCGACGACCCTTCGGGTGGCTACGGTGGCGGCGTGTACGGTGGTGGCGGCACCTTCAAGATCATGGAACGCGAAGCCCATCCCATCCTCGAAATCCTCGAAATCGAGAGCATTAGCACCGACGGCTTCACCGTCCACTTCCACCATGTGGACAGGGGTTATGCCATGAAACCTACAGCAAGCGATAAGGAATATGGCATTGCTTTTTCAGAGAACCCCTATCCTTCGGATTTAGGCGAAAACGTGGAATGGACAGAAGATACAGGAACAAGCACCGATTGGACAGGTGTTACCAAGGTTTATTTTAATCCTACTTCCTCGCAACCTACACCGGGAGAACCCTTATACAACCAGAATGAAGGCTGCTCGAGATTTGTTGTCAACAACAGCACCACGCCAAACGGCATCACTATTAATTCAAACACGACCTATTATGTGGTCGCTTACGGAAAATACACTTATGGCGGAAAGAACTATTTCGACGCCAGCCCCGCAGTTAAAGTGACGACGTACGGCACCATGCCAGTGGTGGTCACCGGCGTGGCTTTCGACGTCACCGCCACTTCCGCCTCGGTCAACGCCAAGCAGTTCTACGCGGGCAGCACGGCACTGACCGCAAGAGGCATCGAGATTTCGTCGGACGGGGGAGGCAGTTGGACGGCACATCCCTCAAGCAGCGTCGGCGATGTGTTCTCTGTGGTCGTCACCGGCCTTTCGCCCAATGCCACATACAAGGCACGCGCCTACGCGACCAATAGCAGCGACACTGGCTATGGCTCGGAAATCGAGTTTACCACAGCGAGCAGTGGTGGCGGCAAGGCGGCTGAAGGCAACTATCCGAAGAGCATCTATCCCTCCGTGGAGGAGAATCCCTTCTTCATGGAACTGACGCCCTTGCAGCAAGCCATCCTTGCCAGCACGCCCGAAGTCGACACCACGAAGCAGCACCATTCGCCTGCGGCAAAAGACGACCCCACACCGAATGTTGATGGTCCTGTCGACATTCCAGAAATCAACTACAACACCGCCACTTATGGAGGAGGCGTTTGCATCGACAAGCAAGGTGCAGAGTTGATTTTCGCAGGAACCCGCAATTCAAATGCCATCGAGATGGGCCAAATCAACAACAACTACGCGTCGGAAGCTGGCGGCGGCATTTACATTGGCAAGGAAAGTGCGGAGAGGTATGCCAAAATGCAGATGATGGGCAAGTGCGAGGTGAACTTCAACCATGTGCCAGCCAACAAGCAGGGCGGTGGCATCTATTTGGACGGCAGGCTCTATGTGGGCGACAAGGACACCGATGCCATTGGCACCCATGGCCTCAAGGTGGACCAGAACTATGCCGTTAATGGCAATGGGGCAGGCCTCCCGTCGAGCTATGTGAGCGAGGGACGGCTCAACAATGTGTTCCTCACCCGATACAACTATGAATACAACGCAAACGCCGACGAAACCGGTGACAACAACGTTTCGGTCATCACCCTGCTTTCCGACATTTCGGGGTATTCAGACCAAACCAATAACGTTCCATATTCCCACATCGGCTTTAGCGTTTTGAAAGGCTTTTGCCCCGTAATTGCCACTTCTGATTGCTTCACCAAGGTTGTTCAAGGACAAACGGTTGACGGCAATTACAACTTGCATAATTACACTCCTTCAGGAGCTTCCGCAGCAGTAAGCAGCGAGACTTGGCTTTATAATTTGATGGTTATGGCTGGAGGCGAGTCGGGTACGGCTGAAACGATGCGAGGCGCCGTGTTCGAGGATTCGGAATCTTATGTTGCCATCCATACGAGGATCGACAATGCTCCTTTCCGCGAAAAGTTCATCTACCTTTGGGGCTGCTGGACGCATCCTGTCGTAAAAGAAGATCCTGAAAAACGCAATCCGATGAGCATGAGAGGCTATGGGGTGGATTTTGACGGCCATTACAAAATCAAGAATCATGAAAAATACACGACCGACAATGTGGGTAATGCCACTGGGACCGAGGCGTTGGAATGGGAAATCTACAGCCCTGAAGGTTTGGCGTGGTTCTCGGCTTATGTCAACGGCTTGAATGTGTTTGACGAAAAAGAGGGCGGAATCACAGGTTATGATTCGGAAAACCAACCGATTTACGATCCCAATCATTACAAATGGAAGAAAGAGCAAAACCCCAAGGCAAAGGCCGTCATTATGAACGACTTGGATATGAGTGCCTATCTTTGGGTACCCATCGGGTCGGTGAAGAAGTTCTACAAGACGGGCATTTCCGGCGGTAGCCTGTTCGTGGATTCGGAGGATGAACCTACTTTGGGTGGATATACGGATCAAGCCCATTATTACAGTGGCTCCTTCGATGGCCAAGGTCACATCATCACGGGTCTGCAAGGACTCTATTTGACGGGCATCAGGAAATATGGGCTTTTCGGTTACCTTGCCGAGGGCGCTGAGGTCAAGAACACCTTCGTTGATGAGGGAATGTTCGTGTCTGATAATAAAGGTGTCGTTTATTCGGCAGGTGGCATCGCGGGCGAAATGAAGGAGGGCAGCGTCGTCAGCAATAGCGAGGCTCGTATGAGTTTCGATGGTGGCTACAGCGGCGCGGGCACCGCTTTAGGTGGCCTTGTTGGAGATGTGAAGGGCGGAAGCATCCACTCCTCGATGGCTATGCCTTCCTTCACAGGACACGACAAAGGCCAAGCTGGAGAAAACCCGACTTATAATGCGTTTGACGGCTTTATGGGTGGCTTGGCCGGAAGACTCGGTTCGGGCTGCGACTTGAAAAACAGCTTTGCCAACTCCGAAATCGTATTGACCACCGAAGGCACAGGATCCACGGCCACGAGATACCTCGGCGGCCTTGTGGGCGAGAACCACGGCACGGTGGAAAACTGCTATGTGCGCTACCACGGCACGACACGCCCGTCGGGTTTCGGATGGGCTGCTGGCAGTAATCTTGGCACGATCACCGTTTGTTTTGCTCCGGAAGGGAAGGTGGGAGGAGGCGATGGCCAAAGTTGGTATACGTCGGGAGATAATTCGGTAACGCTCCGCCGCACTTATGGTGAAACGTCCCTCGTAAGTGGCAAGTATGGCTTTGCCCATCAAGACCAACAAGTCAGTGCTTATGGCGGCGATAATGCCGATTACATCAAAAACGGCCCAATGGACGCAGACGGCCTGAATGGCCTGCTGGCTTCGCTCAACAATTGGGTGAACGCAAAGAATACGACAACGAACACCTACTCCACCTGGACCCGCACCATGGCCAGCCCCATCAACGACGACTATCCCGTCATCCAAATTGCTGGTTTCAACAGCGTGGGATCGAAGGATGGCATATATATGATGTATGAGGACAACATAAATGACATGTGGGCTGAAAGCGGGAAAGACTTCCAGGCCTGCAACACAGCGGGCTCCAATGCGGCCATGTATCTCTATGATGCGCAGCCAGAAACGGTCACCATTACAAACAATGACAATGTTAGGCTCTATATCCACGAGGACGTGGGCATCACACAAAGCCAGAATTCAGTGCTTCATGCCCGCGTGGGCGTGACCATCAAGAACACCAGGAAGGGCGCAAACGACTATACCGACGACCCCAACTGGCACCTGTTCTCCTCGGCCATCAACGAAGTGCCGATAGGCTTGGACTACCACACTTCTGAAGAAGCAAACTATATGAACAGCATCGTCAATGGAGGCCCACACGCCGACGGAGTTTGGGGTGACCGCAACCAATTCGACCCGCCGATGACCACTTGGTTCCAATCAGACAATGCCCAAGCGGCCAGCTACAACCCCAACCAAATCGGCTATTTCCCGACCGACACGCCATATGGCACTTGGAGACCTGGAACGAATGATGGTCAAAGCGCTGCCACAGTGGGCGGCTTCTTCGACCTGTTCGACTACAGCGAGGAGTATTACCACTGGATGAACTACAAGCGCGAAGGCACCGATGCCATTCAAGACCACTGGCACTACGACAAAGATGCCCAGGATAAAAACCACTATAAGATTTCGGGCTATCGCAACGACGTCACCATGCTTGCCGGCAAGGGCTACCTGATGGCCCTCTCGGGCGAGTCGATGATGATGGCCGACGGAACGCTGAACACTGGCGGAATCAGCCATACGGTGACCAAGACAGCTGTAGGCAGCAACTTGCCTCCTCATGGGCATGGCTCCTACGCCTACGACGAGCCCTACCGCTCGCTCAACATCGCAGGCAACCCCTACCAAAGCTACCTCGACTTCTACAAGTTTGTCTTCAACACGGAGGCTAACAACCGCAGCTTGCTGTTTTCCGACAATGGGACCACCTACTCCTACGCCACCCGCAGTGCCGACGGAAAGACCTACGAATACTTCACGATCACGCAATCCGAGAATCCCGAAACGGCAGGCCCCTATCTCCATCCGCACCAAGGCTTCTTCGTGAAAGTGACAGGCAACGGCGACCTCAACTTCAACGACAACATGCGTGTGGCAGGAACGAGTACCTCCTTGAACTCGCCCTACCGCGACAGGCTTAACTATCCCTTGGTGAACCTGTTTTGCTACGACGCCAACGGCAAACGCGACTACACGACTGTCGAGATCAGCCGTCCCGAGGCAGGTGGCGGCCACAAGATGGAGAACCTCTGCATGAGCGATGCGCAAATCTACGCCCACTACAACGACGACAACTACCAAATCCTCTTCGCTCCCGAGGGCGTGAATGTGGTGCCGGTGCGTTGCAAGGTCATCGAGGACGGCTACTTCACCATGCGTTGGAGCACCTATCACGGCGACTTCAGCTACCTCCACCTCATCGACAACCTGACGGGCGCCGACGTCGACTGCCTGACCACCGACGAATACAAGTTTGAAGGCAAGGCCTCCGACTACAATTCGCGCTTCAAGCTGGTGTTCGACTGCACGGGCATCGACGAGCCGGAGGCCCCCGAGCCTGACGAAGGGCCGACCGTGTTCGCCTTCCAGATGGGCGACGAGCTCATCGTCAACGGCGAAGGCGTGCTGCAAATGTTCGACCTCAACGGACGTTGCCTCATGACGAGGCAAGCCGTCGGGCAACAGAGCAGCGTCAGCCTCCCGCAAGTGGCGGCAGGCATGTATCTGCTGAGGCTGACGAGCAACAAGCAAGTGAGAGTCCAAAAAATGGTCATCAAATGAGAAAGAGCAAAGAAATGAAAAAGAAAAACATCATCATAGCAGCAGTTTTCGCCATCCTGTTCACTTTGGCAAACACGACTCCCGTTCATGCCCAGGGCGGCATTTTCATCATGGACGAGGAAGAAGAGAATTTCCGTGGTTCCACCACTCCCCCCGCAGGAGGATTCATATTCATTGACGACCCTGAACACGACACGACCTGGGACTACTCACCCATCGGCAGCGGTGTGTGGCTGCTCGGCGGTCTTGCCGTGACTTATCTTTTGGGAAAACAGAGGAGAAAAACCGAAAAGAGGGAAAAAACAGGGAAACACGACCGTTGTTTGGCGTGAAAACGCGGGCAGAAACCACCTCTAAAACACGTAAAATGCAATAAAATGACAGCTGCACCTATATGGTGCAGCTGTTTAATTTATTAAAAATCAAGAATATAGAAAAAATGATATAAAAATTTCAGAAAAAAGATTGCCAGTCCAAAAAAATGTCGTACTTTTGCCGCGCTGAATTGAAAGAGGGCTTGCCCTTGAAAATGATATAGTTAAGGAACCTGATAAGTTAAACGTGATAGGTTTCTACACGATGTGACGGGAAAGTCAAGCGTCTGGGTCGCACCGTGGGTTTATAGACTTCTAAGCCGTAATGGGCTTATTGTGTTCCCTGACTACATCTTGAAAAGTGCAATCCTCGGCCAGTTTGGTGAGAGATAGTAAGTAATTCCTAATCAACGGATTAAACAACTAACAAATTAACCTAACAAATTAAAAATGCCGACTATTCAACAATTAGTGCGCAAAGGGCGCCAAAAATTGATCGACAAGAGCAAGTCGCCTGCATTGGATGCCAGTCCGCAACGTCGCGGTGTGTGCGTGCGTGTTTACACGACGACCCCCAAGAAGCCTAACTCAGCAATGCGTAAGGTCGCCAGGGTTCGTTTGACCAACCAAAAGGAAGTCAACGCCTACATCCCCGGTGAGGGCCACAACCTGCAGGAGCACTCGATTGTCATGATCAGAGGTGGTCGTGTCAAGGATTTGCCGGGCGTGCGTTATCACATCATCCGTGGTGCATTGGACACCTCGGGCGTTGAAGGCCGCCGCCAGCGCAGGTCGAAATATGGCGCAAAACGACCCAAACAAACAGCCGCAAAGAAATAACGATTAGTCAAAACAGAAAGACTTAAAAGACATGAGAAAAGCTAAACCAAAGAAGAGAATT
>Ga0247609_10000074_pt1 | contig 134014 bp, 87 predicted proteins | sample 172DNAGHGlowgp2_FD_193487 | JGI IMG/M metagenome (GOLD analysis project Ga0247609, IMG submission 193487) | Sheep rumen microbial communities from Palmerston North, Manawatu-Wanganui, New Zealand - 1728 DNA GHGlow gp2 | ecosystem: Host-associated > Mammals > Digestive system > Stomach > Rumen ...
ACAGGGCACTGTCATATTGTTCGGTTTTGTCGAATTCATAGCCCAAGAAAAAGAGGTTTCTGGCTATGGATGAGGGCGGAGGAGGTGCCATGCTGCGGTTGATTTCAAGCGATTTTTTCGTGAAGTATACCGTTGGTTGGTGGATAAAAAGCATGGAATATATGATTGCAATATTGCTTGAGACGGTCGACATGAGTTTCAATTGATGCCTGTTCGCTTGTTTGGCCGAGAAATGGCTCTCCATGATTTCTAATGCCTTATAATGCTCTTGCAGAGCCTTCAAAATAAGAGAGTCATTATTGGCTATGATTTCTTTGTTCAAACTGATGCCGCTCATGTAATGGGCGCGAGCAGAAAGGAAAACCAAGTTGTCGGCTTGTGGATGGGCCATGGCCATGCTATCGAAATAAGCAGCGGCTTTTTCAACTTCTTCGGCCAAAACCAACTCATTACGCACCTTGAATATGGCTTCTGAATGCAAAAGGTCAAGATAATGTTTGTTGGGTGCTTCAACCGTTCCATAACCAATGCTGTCAAACTTTTCAAGACAAGTCAAAGCGCTGTCGGGATGCTGCCACATCAGGCTGTCGATGGCGACATATTCGGGAGGCGCGTTCCACGCATCCTTGCCACCAGTGTTCACGCATGAAGCGGCAAACAATGTCCACCAAAGTATTACAATATGGAACAGGCATTTTTTCACACTGCAAAAATAGTAAAAACCATCAAACTTTACGGTTCAATGTGAAATCATTACAACATTCTCTGTTCACGAAATGCGAATAATCTCAGTCTTACTTGGTAGTATTTCCGAAATCTTTTTACCTTTGTTCCCTGTTATTGGGTTTTAATCAATTATTAATTATATGAAAATCAAATCTTTATTCCTTTCAATCCTACTGATGGGCACATTCAGTATGACTGCCCAGGAGGAAGCCAAAATGCTGCGCTTCCCGACCATCCACGGCAACGACGTGGTCTTCACTTATGGCGGCGACCTTTATTCCGTTGACATCAAAGGCGGCATCGCCCACAAGCTCACCAACGACCCTTTGGGCTATGAAATGTTCGCGCGTTTCTCGCCCGACGGCAAACACCTTGCCTTCACCGCGCAATACGACGGCAACACCGAGGTTTACGTGATGCCTTACCCCGAGTGCGGCACACCTACGCGCCTCACCTACACGCCCACTCTTGGCCGCGACGACATCAGCGACCGCATGGGACCGAACAACATCGTGATGGCATGGAAAGACAACGAAAACATCGTCTTCCGCTCGCGCAAAGAGAGTTGGGACGACTTCGTGGGCCAGCTTTTCGTTGCCAATATCAACGGTGGCTTGGCCGAGCAACTGCCCCTGCCCGAAGGCGGCTGGATCTCGTATTCGCCCGACGGCAAACAGATTGCCTACAACCGCGTGATGCGCGAGTTCCGCACGTGGAAATACTATCGTGGCGGCATGGCCGACGATGTTTGGATTTATGACTTCAAGTCGAAGAAGATCGAGAACATCACCAACAACAACGCGCAGGACATCTTCCCGATGTGGGTCGGCAACAAGGTCTACTTCTGCTCCGACCGCGACCGTACGATGAACCTGTTCTGCTACGACCGCAGTACCAAGCAAACCACCAAGGTGACCGACTACACCTATTATGATATCAAGTGGCCTTCGCTCGGCGACAAGGATATCGTTTACGAAAACGGCGGCCAACTGTTCCGCTATAACTTGGCTGATGGCAAAATCTATCCCATCCCTGTGCAGATGGCCAACGACAACAAATCCACGCGCGACAAGTATGTGGACGCCAGCAAGTTCATCAACTCGAGCACGATTTCTCATGATGGTAAGCGTGTGGCTTTTGGTGCGCGTGGCGACGTGTGGACGGTGCCGGTCAAGTCGGGCATCACGAGGAATTTGACCCAGAGCGACAATGCCCACGACCGCAACGTGGCTTGGTCGCCCGACGGCAAATATATCGCCTACATCAGCGATCGCACGGGCGAGGACGAGCTTTACATCCAAGCCCAAGACGGCAAGGAAGAAGCTGTTCAACTCACTTCGAACTCAGATACTTACAAATACGGTCCCACTTGGTCGCCCGACAGCAAACGCATCCTGTGGTACGACAAGATGAACCGCATCAATATGGTAGAAGTGGCCACGAAGAAAGTCACCGAGGTGGCGCACAGCTTGGCGGGCGAGATGGGCGACTTCGCTTGGTCTGCCGACAGTCGCTGGATTGCCTATTCCATGCCGAGCACCTTCAGCGTGAGCCGTATCCACATCTACAATGTGGCTTCGGGCAAGGACGAAGTCGTCACCGATGGTTGGTACAACGCCTCGTCGCCCGCTTTCGACAAGAATGGCAAGTATCTGTATTTCACCTCGGAGCGCGATTTCCGCCCGACCTACGGCTGGCTGGAGTGGAACCACGTCTATACCGATATGAGTAAGGTTTATCTGCTTACTTTACAGCAAGATACCCCTTCGCCTTTTTTGACTGAAAATGATGAGGTGAAGACGGAAAATGTGAATGAGGATAAGGGCGAACCCAAAAGCAAGCCAGAAGGTCCCAAAGGGGGCAAAGGCAAATCCGAGGGCAAACCCGAACCTAAGAAAGAGGCCAAAGAAGTGAAAATCGACTTTGAAGGCATCAGCAATAGGGTAGTGGTGCTGCCCGTCAGTGCGGGGCGTTACTGGAACCTTACGGGTGTCGAGGATGGCCTGTATTTCGTGGCGGCAGGTCGCAATGGCGGCGGCCTCAACTACTTTGATGCCAAGTCGAAGAAGGTCACGGTGATTGGAGGCTTTGGCTATGAACTCTCTGCCGACGGCACCAAGATGCTGATGCGCGAAGGCCCCGGCTATAAGGTGGTCAACGCGCCGAAAGGCCCGATGCCTGGCGGTAAGTCGGGCGAAGGCAAGGGCGACGATGTCATCGACCTTGGCAATATGAAGAAATGGGTCGACCTGCGCACCGAGTGGACACAAATCTACAACGAGGCGTGGCGCCAGATGCGCGACTTTTTCTATGCGCCCAACATGCACGGCGTGGACTGGCCCGCGATGAAGGAGAAATACGGCAAACTGTTGCCTTATTGCGCCGACCGCAACGACGTGAACTACCTCATCGGCGAACTGATTGGCGAAATCAACATCGGCCATGCCTATGTGGGCGACGGCGACCGCGTGAAGCCCGAACGTATCCCGATGGGTATGTTGGGCTGCCGCATCCATCGCGACAAGTCGGGTTACTACCAGATTGACAAGATTTTGAAGGGCGAAAACTGGAACGAAAAGACCCGCTCGCCACTGACCGAGGTCGGGGTAAACGCCAAGGAAGGCGATTACATCATCGCCATCGACGGGCAGAGCACCAAGGACATGAAGGACATGTATGCTGCCCTCATCGGCAAGGCCAACAAAGCGGTGCTGCTCACCTTAAATAATAAGGCTTCGGAAAGCGGTGCTCGTGATGTGGTGGTGAAGCCCATCGCCGACGAAACGGGCTTGTACTACTACAACTGGGTGCAAGGCAATGTGGAGAAAGTGAGCAAAGCCACCAACGGTCAGGTGGGTTACATCCACATCCCTGACATGGGCGTGGAAGGCCTGAACGAGTTCGCCAAGTACTTTTATCCGCAGCTCGACAAGAAAGCCCTCATCATCGACGACCGTGGCAACGGTGGCGGCAACGTCAGCCCGATGATTGTGGAGCGTTTGCGCCGCGAGCTTTCGATGTACGACATGATGCGCAACAACGAGCCTGAGACTAAGCCCACCAAGATGATGCTCGGTCCCAAGGTGTTGCTGTTCAACAAATACTCCGCTTCCGACGGCGACCTGTTCCCCTATCAGTTCAAGAAGCACAAAATCGGTACGACTATCGGTATGCGCTCGTGGGGTGGTGTGGTTGGTATCCGCGGCAGCCTGCCTTTCATCGACGGCGGCTCGCTGACTCGTCCAGAGTTTGCGCCGTTTGACGAAAACGGCAACTGGGTCATCGAAGGCTACGGCGTTGACCCCGACATCGTCATCGACAACGACCCTGCCCACGAGTTTGAGGGCATCGACGACCAGCTGAACAAGGCCATCGAGGTCATCCTTGAGCAGATGAAGGACTATCCCGACATTCCGGCGATCCCTGCTTGGCCGGACAAGACGAAGTAAGACAGAAACAGAATGAAGCAAAATCCGCCTCGCCGAGGGGCGGATTTTTTTGTGTTCATCAGAGGTGTTTTTGTCGGGAAATAGTCCGTTTTAAAGCGTGATTTGGGAAAAAAGAAAACTTTTTGTTGCTTTTTTAGAATTATATCGCTTAATTTGCAACACTTTAACGGATTTGGTTTTTAATCGCTCTTTACCCATGAAAAAGACTTTTGCATTCCTGTTTTTTGCTTTTTTGGGCATGACGATGCTGTTCGCCCAAAATCCACAACTCCCCGATAACATCCAAACGGTTCATTGCGAGTTTTTCCCTGAGGCCTCACAGTGGGGTATCGTCGAGGATTGGTCGTCGACGGTGGATGTCTCCACTTTGGTGATCCCTTTGGTGGGCGACATCGACAGCAACGGCATTCCAGAAATTGTTTGCTTTGCTCCTTCGGGAAGCGATTTCTATAATGTGAATACCGTATTGGTTTTCAATTCTTTGACGCATGAAGTAATCCATACTTTCACGATTCCTGGCAATGTGTCGACGGTGGATGCCGCTCCCTATGGCATTGTGAAACTGCATAATGGCCATGTGTTGTTTGCGGTATGCGCCCAAAACAACAATATGTATGGCTACGACCTGACCGCACATGGCACTACGCCCTTGTGGACAGTGGCGACGGGCTTCCCAGCCCCAAACGTAGGTTTTGCCGATTTCAATGCCGATGGTTACCCCGACATTTATGTAGGCAACAAGGTTTTTGACGCCGAAACAGGTACGTTGCTGGTTACCGACTCTTCGGTCACGAACTTTGGCGGGTCGTATGCCCACACGAGCAACCATAAGCTCCCGTCGCCGTGTGTGGCCAACTTGACGGGCGACATCAAGCCAGAATTGGTGTTGGGTAACGAAGTGTACCAAATCACCATCACCAACCGGACGGGCACTGCTGGAAACAGCATGACGCTGTCGGCCTCCGTCACGCCCCCTTCGGGCATTGATGTCGATGGGCATCCGCAAGTGGCCGATTTCAATCTTGACGGCTATTTGGATGTCTTCGTCAGCAACAAAACCACATCGGGAGGCACGATGGGCCTTTATGTTTGGGACGTGCATAACAACACGATTCTGGGCAGTACGACGGTCTCCCAAACCGGCACCGGAAAAAGTATCCCGTTGGTGGCCGACATTGATGACGACGACAATATGGAAATCGTAATCCAGAGCCGTGTTTCGGGCAACAAGGTGCAGGCCTACAAGTTTAACCGCAACACGGGTACTTTCTCCATGATGTGGGACATCGCCGTCGACGAGGACTCTTATTCCAATGCTGCCACCACATTCGACTTCAACCAAGACGGCGACATGGAGGTGCTGCTTACCGACCAGTCGAGCATCAAGATATTGAACGGCGCAACGGGCGCTTTGCTTACCCAGTTGTCGTTTGGCGAGTGCACGGTGATGCAGTATCCCATCATTGCCGACGTGGATGCCGACGGCAACGCCGAGATTGCGATTTGCGGTCAGTTTGGCGCGGGCCATACCAATTCGGGCCATCTGGTGGTGTTTTCCTCTTCAACCGTTCCGTGGGCGCCGGCGCGCAAGGTTTGGAACCAGTATATGTATAACGTGACCAACATCAACCAGGACCTTTCGGTGCCGACTTACCTCTTCAACAACGCGACGGTATTCACCGACCCGCAAGGCCACGTCAGGAGGCCTTTCAACAACTTCTTGCAACAAGCCACCACGCTCGACCAATATGGGCGTCCTTTCTATGGCGTGCCCGACGCGGCTGATGTGTCGGCCACCGTCGAAACAAACGATACCTATGCCTTGCTGAGCGTGACCTACACCAATCAGGGTGATGCGGTCTTGAATCGTCCTTATTCCATTACGCTCTTTGCCAATACCTTGGGCGGGCAGGTCATTCTTACACATGTGGTCAACGAGTCGTTGCGACAGGGGCAAACCACCACACAGACTATCCAGGTGCCACTCTCTACCTTGTGCCAAATTGATAATCTCGCTACCATCGTCGTGGCTGTCAATTGCGAGGGCGGAGGCATAGGCCAAGATGGTGGGCTGCAAGCCGAATGCGACATCGCGAACAACACGACCGAAGTGCCTTTCAGCATGGTGATTGAGCCGACCAACATCTATGAGGAGGCCTGCGATTCCTATACTTGGTATGGACAAACGTACACACAGTCAGGGCAGTATCCCCATACGGTACCTAATCCTCACGGCTGCGACAGTACCTATATCCTCAATCTCACCATCCATGAGAGCGAAGAAGTCACCCTGCCGGCAGTCGAGGCCTGCGACAGCTACCCTTGGCACGGCACGACCTATACGCAAAGCGGATTCTACGACTATGAGACGACGACGCAATACGGCTGCCAACGGGTGGAGCACCTGCCGCTGACCATCCACTATAGCGACACGATCGACTACAATGTGACCGCCTGCGAGGAATACACTTGGCATGGGCAGACCTACACCGAGTCGGGCACGCACAACTACAACACGACGAACCAATACGGCTGCAACCGCCTCGAAAGGCTCTTCCTGACCATCAGCGACAGCTATCGCGAGGTGTTGCCGGTGACGGAGTGCGACAGCTTCTTCTGGCCCATGACCCAGCAGTGGTACTATGCCACAGCGATGGATTCTATCGTCATTGAAGGCGAGCACGGGCAATGCGACAGCACCTTCGTACTCGACCTGACACTGCACTATTCCGACACGATAGACTTGGAGCCAGTGACGGCTTGCGAGGAGTACCAATGGTACGGCACGACCTACAGCGAAAGCGGCACCTACAGCCACCCGACGACCAACGAATACGGCTGCGACCGTTTGGAGCGGCTCCAAGTGACCATCAACCACGACACGGAATCCGAGTTTTGGGTGACGAGTTGCGAGCCATACGAGTGGTTCGGGACGATCTATGACCAGCCCGGTGACTATGAGCATCACATTCCTAACACGGCAGGCTGCGACAGCCTGATGGTGTTGCATCTCGAATTGGGTGACGACTATGTCATGGACGAGACGGTGACGGCTTGCGACAGCTACACATGGCATGGGCAGACCTACACGATGAGCGGTGACTTCGACATCGAGGTGGATAACCCCGACGGCTGCGACAGCATATTCAAGCTCCACCTGACCTTGGGCCATGAGGTGCAATACGGGTTCGAGAAACAGGTGTGCGAGCCGATGCAGTGGTACGAGCACTGGTGCGACCACGACGGCGACTATGTACACACCTTCGAAGGTCCTGCGGGCTGCGACAGCATTGTGACGATGCACTTCATTCTCGGTGAAGCCGTGCTGCATCCCACCGATGTGGTGGAGACCTGCGAGCCCAACTTCAGTTGGCATGGACATGCCTATACCGAGAGCGGAATCTATTACGACACCGTGGCTGGCATTGCTGGCTGCGACGACATCTATATGCTGCAACTGACTATCGGTGAGTCGGTGGAGATGGAAATGGAGGACAAGGCCTGCGACGCGTATCCTTGTTCGTGGGCACCAGGCGGAGTGTTTACTGAAAGTGGTGTCTATAGCCACATCTTGCAGACCGAGGAAGGCTGCGACAGCATCGTCAAACTCAACTTGACCATCTACCATACGCCCGAGCTTGACCTGTCGGGGCCGACACAGGTGATTGCGGCCACCAACCTTAGTTCAGGTGTCTATTATTATTGGCTTGCCGATTCCTTATCCATCGAGCCTAACTCGATTGAGTGGGTTTGCTCCACTCCTTATTGGCGTGCGGAACCGATAGGTAACGGCTACCGTTGCAGATTAACTGTGATGACCACGGGCGAGGGTGCCTTGAAGGCCATCAGCCATCAGAGCACGGGCTGCGATGCAGCGGCTAGCATCAACATCCATGCGAGTTTCTACGACATCGAGGAAAACGGCCTGTCTCAAGTGACCTTGTTCCCCAATCCGGCACAAACCAAAGTCACGGTGCAATGCAAAGAGATGGTTCGGATTCGCTTGGTTGATGTGTTGGGTCAGGCAGTCATGGATAAGGACTGCGGCCTGACCGACGAAGCCATCCTGGCCATCGGACATTTACCGTCAGGGGTCTATATGGTGGAAATCACGACGAAGCAGGGACGGACGACTCGTCGCTTGGTTGTGGAACGATAACGGAAAAGCCCGCCAGACTTCAACTGACGGGCTTTTCAAATTCGTTTAATTCGTTTAATTCGCCGTTCTAAAAAACGGACAATTAGCCGTTATTTCTTAGCAGCTTTCTTGGCGGGAGCTTTCTTCGCCTTGGGTGCTTCAGTCTTCGGGATGTTCTTCAGGATGTCGCACATGAAGTCCCAGAACATCTGGACGGTTGCAATCTCGCAACGCTCGTCGGGCGAGTGCACGCCGCGCAGGGTGGGACCGAAGCTGATCATGTCCATGCCAGCGATCTTGTCGCCGATGAGGCCGCACTCCAATCCAGCGTGGATTGCACGTACTTTCGGGTCTTTCTTGAAGCGTTCCTTGTAGCACTTCACGGCGATGTCGCAAATGACGCTGTCGGGGTTGGGTGTCCAGCCCGGATAGCCGTCGGTGTGTTCCACATCGGCATCGGCAAGGCTCCACACGGCTTCCACCATGTTGGCGACGTCTTGCTTCGACGACTCAATCGAACTACGCTGCGAGGTTTGGATGAAGAAATAGCCTTCTTTTTTCTTGCACGAGGCTAAGTTGGTCGAGGTCTCCACGAAGTTCGGGATGGTCTGCGACATAGCGATTACGCCGTGAGGGCAGGCATAGAGGCCGTTCAGCAGGTTGTATTGTGACATCTCGTCGATGACCACATCGGGCTGGATTTCAGCCACTTCAGCCGTCACTTTCAGCGTGGGTTCAGTCACTTGGTATTCTTGCTTGAAGTGCTTTTCCATATCCTTGACATAGTGGAGGAAGTCGCCGACGCTTTCGTTGGGGACGTAAATCACAGCCGTGGCTTCGCGGGCGATGGCGTTGCGCAGGTTGCCGCCTTGGAAGTCGTAGAGGGCGATGTCGAACCAAGTGGTGGCTTGCCACAGGATGCGGGTCAGCAGCTTGTTGGCGTTGGCCAGGTTTTTGTTGATGTCGTCGCCGCTGTGGCCACCTTTCAGGCCGCTGACGGTGATGCGGTAGGCGGTGTTCTCTTCCGGAGCAGGCTCCAGCTCGTACCACACCTTGATAATGGTGTCCATACCGCCGGCGCAGCCGATGAAGATTTCGCCTTCGTCCTCGCTGTCTAAGTTGAGCAGGATACGGCCCGTGAAGTCCTTCGGGTCGAGCTTCATGGCTCCCGTCAGGCCGGTCTCTTCGTCGACGGTGAAGATGCACTCGAGCGGGCCGTGTTCCACGGTCGGGTCGGCGATGACGGCCAAGGCCGCAGCCACGCCGATGCCGTCGTCGGTACCGAGAGTGGTGCCGTTGGCATGGAGCCACTCGCCCTTGATGACGGCCTCGATGGGGTCGTTCTCAAAGTCGTGCACCTTGTCGCTGTTTTTCTCGCACACCATGTCCATGTGGGCTTGCAGAATGACCGTCTGGCGGTCTTCCATGCCCTTGGTGGCCGGCACGCTCATGATGATGTTGCCGCACTCTTCCTTGATGTAGCTGATTTTGTGGTCTTTGGCCCATTGTTCAAGGTAGGCCACCATTTTTTCCTCTTTCTTCGACGGGCGCGGCACTCCGAGGATGCCTTGGAATTCCTTCCAAACGCCTGCCGGCTTGAGTTTTAAGATGCTTTCGTTCATAGGTTTAGATTTAAATATTTAATATTCAAAGATTTAAGAATTGTTTTCAAGAATAGTATTCTAAAATACGGTAATGGCGATTACTATTTCTACTTTCCAGATTTCAACTCTTTTATCGTCTCCATCGGCTCCTCCGACTTGAACACCGCATTGCCTGCGACGAGCACATCGGCACCCGCCTCAAACAACGCCTTGGCGTTTTTCGTGTTCACGCCGCCGTCCACTTCGATGAGAGCCGTAGCGTGTTGTTCTTCGATCATCAAACGCAGTTTTTTTATCTTTTCGTATGTGCGCTCGATGAATTGTTGTCCGCCGAAGCCCGGGTTGACTGACATGAGGAGCACCACGTCCGAGTCGCCGAGGATGTCCTCAAGCATGCTGATAGGCGTATGCGGGTTGAGCACCACGCCCGCCTTCAGTCCGAGGGCCTTGATTTGCTGCACGGCGCGATGGATATGGGTGCACGCCTCGTAGTGGAAGGTGATGATGTCGGCGCCTGCCTTGGCGAAGGTTTCAAAGTATTTCTCGGGTTCCACAATCATCAGGTGGACGTCCAAGGGTTTCTGCGCTTTCTTCTTAATCGCTTGGATAACAGGGATTCCGAAAGAGATATTGGGCACGAAGCGACCGTCCATCACGTCGCAATGGAACCAGTCGGCCTCACTTTGGTTGACCATCTCGATGTCGGCTTCCAGATTGAGGAAGTTGGCGGAGAGTAGGGAAGGGGCTATTAATCGTTGCATAAAGTTCGTGTTTTGTGATTGCAAAGATAGAATAAGTTTGGCAAATAATGAACCAAAAAGTTTAGGTATGTTTAGTTGAAACAGGAATTGCAAGCTTGCAAATAATCAGAGCTGCTGCTAAAACAATGTAATTTTGCATAAATTTGCAGCGTGTAAAACAAAAGTGACAGATGGCACAATGGCAAAGGACACAAATACAGCGCGATAATGGCACAATAGCCGAGGCGCAAGCCCCAGTCATCATTTCCGCGAGCCGAAGCACGGACATCCCTGCTTTCTATGCCGACTGGTTCTTCCATCGGCTGAAGGTGGGCTATTCCGCTTGGACGAACCCCTTCAATGGCGTGAAGAGTTTCGTTTCATACGAAAAATGCCGATTCATTGTGTTTTGGTCAAAGAATCCAAAACCGTTGCTTGTACATTTGGACGAATTGAAGGAAAAGAACATCGGCTGCTACATCCAATACACGCTGAACGATTACGAAAAAGAAGGCTTGGAAAAGGGCGTTCCTCCTTTGGAGAAAAGGATTGACACTTTCAAGAGATTGGTGGATCAATTAGGCCAAGGCCGTGTGATTTGGCGTTTCGATCCACTCATCTTGACGGATAGGATAAGTCTGGACGATTTGCTTCAAAAGGTGGAAAACATCGGCGACCAACTGTCAGGCTACACGGAAAAACTTGTTTTCAGCTATGCCGACATCGCCTTATATAAAAAGGTGAAAGCCAACCTTGAGAAAAGCCATGTGAACTATGCGGAATGGACGACAGTCCAGATGGAGGAATTTGCCCAAAGGCTTTCGGGACTCAACCAAAAATGGCATTTTCAGTTGGCCACCTGTGGCGAGAAGATTGACATCGATCGGTATGGCATCCAGCACAACAAATGCGTGGACGACGACCTGATGATTCGCTTCGCCCACCATGACGAGGCTTTGATGGACTTCCTCGGTGTGGAGGTGAAGGAATCCTTGTTCGGAACGGAAATCGTCAAGAAAAAGGACAACCGCGACAAAGGCCAACGGCAGTTTTGCGGCTGCATCGTGAGCAAGGACATCGGCGAGTACAACACTTGCCCGCATTTGTGCGAGTATTGCTATGCTAATGCGAGCAAGGAAAAAGCGCAAGAGAACTATAACAAACACGAAATGAATCAGTTGGGAGAAACAATAACGGGAAAATGATACAAAATATGACAGAATCACAAAACATAGAATACAAGGCCGTTTGGAAACATTCCTCCGTACCTCACAATCCCGACATCTCCAATGCTTTTTTCCGCATAGGCTACATTGAAGCATGGGGGCGCGGCATCCGCAAGATGAACGAGCAGTGCGCCGTGGCAGGATTGCCCCAGCCTCTTTATTATTATGATAGTTCTGGTTTTTGGGTGGTGTTTCGCAAAGACTTGTTTAACGAAGAAGAATTGCAAGCCAAAGGATTGAACCCGAGACAGATAAAGGCTATAATGTATGTGAAGGAGAAAGGCAAAATCACCAATAGCGAGTACCAAAGAATCAATACAGTCGCTCGACAAACTGCGACAAAAGATTTGAACGAATTGACTAAAGTATTCAAATTACTGATTAACAAGGGATTTGGTGCTGGTAGTTATTTCGAATTAGTCAATTAATAGTCATTCAATAGTCAATTTAGTCAATTAATGGTCAATTGTATCACTATACCAACAATCAAAATCGGCTCAATCGGCTCAAAAACGGCTCAAAGATGGCTCAAATGGCGCATAAAAGACAAGTAAATGAGCGAATAGGGCAATCATTAGCCAAACAACACGCAAGATTATGATGATAGAACAAAACACCAACTACGCCTACAAGCTGAAATACATGGACAATCCTACTTTCGACAAAGTGAGGGACTTGTCCACCAAATTCTACCGCGAACTGCCGCAAGCCTTGCAGGACGAACTTTATGAGGCCTTGAACCGTGGCATTGACATCTTGGATTCCGAGCCACAAATGACTACCTATTTGTACGCTTTCGGCCCGATGCACCATGCCAAGTTAAACTATGCTTTTAAGCAATTGCCTAAAGAGTTTCTTGTGCAACCCGAAATCAATATCATTGACTATGGCTGTGGGCAAGCCTTGGGAACGATGTGCTATGCGGATTTCCTTCGTGAAAATGGTTATGAACAAAAAGTAAAAACCATTACCTTGATTGAGCCTTCCGAAATCTGCATGAAACGTGCTGCACTTCATGCTTCTGCGTTCTTTCCCAATGCGGAGATTAAGACCGTAAACAAGAAGTTTGATGACTTGACCCAAGACGACATTGTTTGCAATGAAGAAACACCCACTTTGCATATTCTTTCCAATGTGTTGGATATGCTGAACTTTAATTTGGAAAGATTTGCTGAATTGGTGAAAGGTTGTTTGAAAGGGTATAATCAGTTTGTCTGTGCAGGGCCGTATTTCAATTTCTATGAGAAAGACGATAGAATGAAAAGTTTATGTAGCCTACTTGGAGGCAACGCCAATTACAGCAAAGTTTTTGACAAATATGAATTTGATGAAGATAAGGCGTGGACTGCACATTTTCTTTGCTTTACTGTTGGTGAATTGAGTGAAGATAATTCTACCGAAGTAACAGATGAGGATTTAGCTAATGCAATTGAAGATAAATTTGTATTATATAGTCATGATGGGAAAAAGTTATTAGGAATAAACTGGAAATACTACGATGACCTTTATGAAAAACATGTTGAATTCATAAGAAATGAATTGCCACAATATTTGCATTGTGTTAAATACGAGGATGTGATAGGCCATGAGAATTATCCTATTAAAGACGGAACGGTAATAATATGTGACAAAGCGTTTGCGGCCGGTTTTGACCCCTATGAAGGTATTTACGGAAATTCAATGTTGCGCGGAATATTAATACCTTATTCCGTAAAAATCATTGGAGAATCTGCCTTTGAAGGCAGCGAATTGGAGCAAATTTATATTCCTTTTTCCGTAAGACATATTGGTCGTTTTGCTTTTTCTAATAACACGGAACTACAACATGTTTTTATAGAATCTAGTTTATCAGAGTGCTATATAGATAGTTTTGCTTTTGCAGAGTGCAATTTATTAAAACAGATTATAATACCACATTCAATCAGAAGCATACAAAACGGAACTTTTAAAAACTGCACATCTTTACTACAATTTGAAATTCCGAATTCGGTTGTCAGTATTGGAGAAGAGGCTTTTGCAGGTTGTAAATCCTTGCAAGAAATAAAAATACCGAATACAGTTATTCGTATTGAAAGATATGCCTTTTCGAATTGTAACTCATTAGAGAAAATAATAATACCTAAAGGAAGCCGTGAAAGATTCAAGAAAATATTGGGTAAAAACTTGTGGGATATATTGGTTGAACAATAAAACAATTTGTTGCATTAAAGGAGGAATTCTACCACATTACATTATTGGATATGCTGTAAAGGACTCTTTTATTGTGAATCCAAATCTCATAACCCAGATTTCATCTTCTTATGATTTTGAGAGTCTATTAAAAGATGGGATTTGGACTGATCAAACACATTTTGACGAGATTAGACAGAAGACAAAATATAAAGGTGGATTCCTTTGCATAGATGGGTTCTACCTTGATTATTAAATACAAAGAACATGACCGACAACAAAAAAGCATTTCTCTTATTTGACCTCAACCTTCCCTTTACCCCCGATGTCCACGATGTGATTTATGTGGAAAACGAATATGACTCCGCCATCAATGGGTATATCCAAAAGCACTACGAGGAAATCCAGCAGCAGTTCCTTTCAAAAAATGCGACTTTCATCTATTTGCCAAAGCTATGCGGTCAGGAGGTTTCCAAAGAAGCACTTCATTACATGTTTCCCTTTTTGGGGCAGGAATCCTCGTTCGTAAATGGCAATCTCACTATTGAAACGCTGAAAAGTCACATTCTTTCTGGAAGCATTGAAGGTCCCGCATTGATCCACTTCGTTCGGATGGAGGCCGAAAATCCCAGCAACTATTATTACACATATCGTCCACTGGTTGCTGATACATCCATTCCGTTCTCCGACCAATTTGAAAATTATCTGAAACGTCTCACATTCAGTTATCGAGGTGAAGCAGGGACATCTTTCAATGCTTTGTCAAAGCCCAAAAACGAAAATGATATTGCCGAACATTATTTCAATGATGGCAGTGACAACATCTTGTTTGCAGACAAAAGCATTGATGATTTGACGGATGAAATACGGCAAAGAATCATCGAACTGCGAAAAAGAGGTGTTCAACTACACCTTTTGCACGAGCTTGTCGAAGAACGCCCCACATTAAGCCGTTTGGTTGTTGATAAAGATTATAGGATATTCCTTCCTGATTACAACAACATCGAAATTACCATGCAACCTCTCCCCAAAGCGGTATTCTTCTTGTTTCTGCAACACCCTGAAGGGATACCATTCAAGCAATTGGATGATTATTTTCCCGAATTACTTGAAATATACAAGCATGTTGGCAACAGAGAGATTGAAGAAAACATACTTCACAGCATTGGTGACATTACTGACCCGACCAAAAACTCCATCAACGAAAAATGTTCAAGAATACGCGAAGCATTCCTGAAACATTTCGATACCGCTTACGCTCAATATTACTACATTACAGGCAAGCGTGGCGAGCCAAAGAAGATAACCTTGCCTCGTGAATTAGTAGATTTGCAAGCCTTGTGAAAATCGGAGGCAAAAAACGGATTGAAGTATTTTTGCGCTTGATAACAACTCGTGCAATTCCCTTGCACACTACCTTTCTATCTTTGCACCGTCAAAACGAAAAACAAGAGACTATGAACAAAAACAAAAGAAACACTATGAAAAGAATCGCCAAAAATCTCAAGACCGTTAGCAATCACAGAAAGCCCAAGACGAAAACCTATCATGTCATCACCTCGTTTGAGACCACGCTCACTGAGTTGGGGCTTATCTATGCCACTTTCACTTGCAATGGCAAGGCAATGAACTTCATCCTGGATACGGGAAGCAACCTCTCCTACGTGGATGCAGCCGCTATCAGTGAGATGGACCTTGAACTGCACGAATGCAACGATTCTGTCATGGGGTTGGGCGGCAGTCAGGATATGGGATATTATTGCTCCTTGAAATTGGAAACCCCTGAAACGGTCACAGTGATTGACCTACCCATTAACGATTTCAGTGGGCCGTTCGGCTTCATTGAAAGAGAGAATGGAGTGAAGATACACGGACTGTTGGGCAACAACTTCCTTTTGGCCAGCAAATACGTGATCGACTATGAAAAGATGAAGGTGCTCAAGCCGAAATCAAAACCAGTAAAATAAACTAAAACACAACTAAACATGAAAACATTCCTCGTCATCTTGGCCATCTACTGGGTTGCCGTCATCGTGTCAACCTACATCATCCGTCACTTTAACGGAAAGAAGCCATTGAATCAATTCTTTTCTTCTTTTCCCAATCAAAAAAAGGAATCGAAATGGATGCACCCGTTCATCGTGTTTCTCCTTCCCATCGTATTGCCGTTCCTTTTGCTTGGAGTTGGCATCGGGACTTTGGTGGAAAAGCTGCGTGGCAAAACTTCCAAGCCTGAAAAAGAGCAAGATTTGGACTTTTTATCTGACTTGTTGAAAGACGAGCCTGAAAAAGATGCAGTATGCACTCTGGATCTTCAAGAAGACCTGCCTGATTCGGATTATAAATCAGCAGCCATGGTATTGGGAACGGCATTGATGACAGAAAAATTCTCGAAATTTAAAAAGCTCTTGGACGAATCGGTCTCTTTGACGCTTTACGACGATAGAACCATTAGAGGTAAAGATGCCGTTGTTTCCTATTGGAGATGTTTCTTGGCAAAAGAAAACAGCAGGAACAAGGATGTTGAAATGCTCGTCGGATTCTGTGCCCATTTTCATAGGGCTGCGTTGATACTTAAACTCTATAATCAGGAGCCAATAGTGGTGTTTAGGATGGTTGACGGCAAGGTTGTGAACATGGTTTTGGCGCCTTTGTGCTATTTTGAGAATGAAATTTCTCCTGTCACCATGGAAGGATTGCCTTATACCGTTGATGCCATTGAAAGAAACACTATCCAGATAGCAGAGGCACAACCCAATTTGCTGCCTTGTCTTTATTGTGGCAGGCCTTCCGAACAACTTAAATGGCAAAGGGCTCTGTTTGAAGAAAACGATGTCGTCTACGAGGGATTGGCTTCGGAATGTCCGTGCTGCCATAAGATGGTGGAATATGTAGTGCAGAAACCATTTGGCCCCATTGAATCATACGTTCGTTACAAGTGGGATTTGCCCATGGAGGCCGATGAAGACACCTATTATGCACAAAAGGGGAAGCAATTCCACAAGTGGTTGCAAGCGAATTTGCAGACCTTCACAGAAGAAGCTGATGGCAAGACGGTTTTGGGCATCTTAGATAAACTCCATCTTGTTTCAGGCGCTGAGATGGGTTTCCATTTTGCCACTGAGGAATTTGGTTGCCAAAGAGATTATGCGTATTTCTATGTGAGTTCTGCATCAGGGGAAAAGAAAGGATTGCCATACAGATTTGAGCAGCAGATCATGGTGGAGCCATCCATCGAGGGGGTATGGCAGCTTTTTCTTCTCATGTCATCCTATCATGTCATGCCGTTCTGGGGCGACGGCATTTACAAATACCAGAATTACATTTTCCAGATGTCTGACTTGCAAGCCATTGGACCCACTAAAAAGCTGGATTATTCTGACCAAGAAAGAGAACAATTGCTATTGCCTTCCGTTACGATTAGGGAGTTGAAAGAAGATGTGCCTCAATTGGGAACCAATGCAAAATGGCTGGCTGTTATCGAGTGTAGCAAATGGAATATTTCGAGAGGTTTGGTTCGGGAAAAAGAGATTGTTGTCCTTGATGGAGAGCATAAGTTGCTTTTTTATGGTGGTAACAATAAAGACATCGTGCTGTCCGCAGACTCTGCCAAATATAGAATGTTTGGAACTATCAAGACAAGAAGATTGTTGGAAAAGCGATGGCTCAAATGAGAAAATGGCGACGGAGAAAGGAAATATCCCAAAAGACATCATCAAGAAAGCCGTGATTAAAAAAGTTATCAACACCTCTTGCGGGATGCATGTATTCAGCATTAACTTTGCAAGGTCGCAAGACAAACGAGCATTTCTTCATCCAAAACCATACCTATGAGCCCACAGAAGAAACCCATGAAAATCATTATCATTTGCCTGACTATCATAGTTGTGCCTATCATTATAAAAGCCATCTGGGTCAGCATCGCCACAAGGCATAACGGCGACTTTGAAAGCGAGAAGGCAGACATCATGTCTCGGCGGGACTTTCTGATAGAGAAAGTGATTACCAGCCCGCAAAAGCTTATCGATGAAATGCCCGCCATCGTCGGATCTCAGTTCCAAGGGGAATGGGCGTTGTATTCATGCTCGATGCTGTCGGCGGCGTTGGTGAATACCACGTTGATATACGATGAGGATAGGGAAGCGAACATTGCCCGTATCGATAGCCTCATCCAAATTGTCATGTCGCCAGAACTACGGGCTTACGATCGCGAGCGATGGGGTGAAGACCCGCTGGAAACCTTGGATGGCAAAGAGAGCCACGTTTCTTATCTTAGTCATTTGGCATGGATGATTGGCGGTTACAAGCACATTGGCGGAGGCGACAAATACGATGAGCTTTATCATCGGCTATGCGAGACCATGAACCGCCGCATCCTTGAAAGCCCAAACATGAATCTGCCGACATATCCGGGCGAGTGCGTGTATGTGCCGGATATGCTGGTGGCCATCGTGGCACTTTCGGTTTATTCTCAGCAGTATGAAGGCAAGTATTACTCAACCGTTTGCCAATGGCTTGCCGAGGCTAAACAGCATTGGCTTGACAAGGACACAGGGATGCTCGCGTCGTTCTTGCCTGACGATAGGGAAGGGATGTATGAGGAAGCACCCGTCAAAGGCTCTTACTCGGCGTTGAGTTGCTATTACTTGATTTTCATCGATGAGGAGTTTGCCCGAGACCAGTATGAGAGGCTGAAGGCAAACTTCTTGCAGAAACGACCTATCACGGGCTTCAAGGAGTACCACGACAGAAGATGTTGGCTCGGGATGGACATCGATGCTGGGCCTATTATCTGCAACCTTAGCCCAACGGGAACGGCCTTTGCCGTTGGCAGTGTGACCTATTTTGAGGATTGGGCACTAAGGGAAAAGCTTCTGAAGACAGGAGAACTTGCAGGAACTACCTGGCGCAGTAGAGGCAAAAGCCATTACCTGCTTGCAGATGTGGCCTTGGTAGGCGAGGCCATTATGTTGGCCATGCGGACGTCAGTGGAGTGGGGACGATAATCACCCCTAACACCTTGAAACTTGCGTAATATTACCTCTTATTCAATCTCCAGCGTCTTCTTGCAAATCTCAATCTCCTCAGGGTCGCCGGTGTACTTGCCGAGGTCGTCGCTGAGTTTGACCACTTTCTTCCAATTTCTCTTTTCGGTGATCTTGGCGGCGGTGAGTTTCACGACGATGTTCATGGCCTTCACGTTGTCGACGTCGCAGGTCAGGTGGGTGCCGATGCCGAACGAGTCTTGCATTCGCCCGTCGACGGCTTGGTGGATGGCTAAGGCCTCGTCAACATTGAGGCCGTTGCTGAAGATGATGGACTTTTGCGCCGGGTCGATGCCGAGTTCCTTGTATTTTGCGATGATTTCCTCCAAGGCTTCGTAGTTGTCGCCGCTGTCGACGCGCAAGCCGTCAAACAGCTTGGCGTGGAGCGTGGTGAAGTTTTGGAAGAAGGCCTTGCGGGTGTAGGTGTCGTAGAGGAACACGCCGAGGCTGCCGGCATACACGTCCTGCCAGTAGTCCATGGCGAGGTAGTTGGCCTCGTTGTAACCGTAGAGCGAGCAGGTCTCGATGAACTGGTGACTCATGGTGCCGATGGGGGTGAGGTCGTATTTCATGGCCAACAGCACGTTGCTGGTACCTACAAAGCAGGTCTTGGTGAACTGCTTCTGTGCCGCAATGAAGCTCTGGATAACGCGTTCCTGATGCTCGAACGAGAAGCGGCGACGTGTGCCGAAGTCGCTGAACTTCACGCCGTTGCCGATTAAGCGGATGGCTTTGTCGTAGGACTTCTTGTATTCCTTCTCGGCATCGTAGGTCTCAAACTCGCCTTTCAGCTCGTGCATCAGCTCGCTGACGGTGGCCAAGATAGGCATCTCCCAAAACACGGTGCGCCACAGCAATCCCGTCACTTGGATGTGGAGATGGCCTTCCTCGTCTTGGCTCACCTCGACCTCGGAGGGCTTCATGCGGAAACCGCGCAGGAAGGTGAAGAACCACAAGGGGAAATAGTAGCATTTGCGCTTCATGAATTGCACTTCTTCATCCGTGATTTTGAGGTCGCCATACAGGTCGAACTGCTCGCGTAGTTTCTCGGCGAAACCTTCGGGATAGACCGTGTTGTTGCGGTCGACGAAGGTGTATTGTCCGATGGCACGGGGGAATTTTTGGAGGTAGGTATAGCACACGCTGAAGGTGTAGAGGTCGTTGTCTAACAGGCTGTTGATGATTTGTCGCATAGTGTATTTTTTTGGGTTATTAGCTGTTAGCTTGTTGGTGGCTAAGCTAACGGCTAACCGCCAATTACATCTTACTAAGAATACTTCTAACTTTATCCGATATATATTTCACAGAATTTGTCGTGTTTTCAAGCACTTGCACCAGATCTTTGCGTTTGATGATCTCGGTGAGGCTGTAGTCTTGTTGGAACAATTTGCTGATATAGTTGCCATAGAGTTCGTCGTTGTCGTGCTCCAAGGTCTTGATTTCGTGGCACAAACGAACCATTTCCTTGCCTCTTTCCGTGTCGATGAATTCGAGGTCTCGGAAGATGGCAGTGAGGTTTTCGGCGGCAAACATGATGTTGTCGGCCATGGTGTTAAGGTCTTCGTCCACAGCGAGAAAGCGTCGCGTGAGCACGATGTTGGCCGAGTCGTCGATGCGGTCGAGGAAGGTGTCCATCATCTCGGCGAGTTCGTGTACTTCCTCGCGGTCGAAAGGGGTCAGGATGGTGCTGAACAGCTGGGTGTAGAAGTCGGTAAGCACCTGGTCGCCGCCTGTCTCGCAGTCCTTGATTTCCTTCTTGAGGCTTTCCAATCGGTCGAGGTCGGTCTCAATGAGCATCTGCCGCAGGAGCTTGGCGGCTTTCTCGATGTATTCCGCCTGCTTCTGGTAGAGTGGGTAGAATTTGGTCTCCTTGGGGACGAAAAACTGGAAGAAACTGTTGAGACTCATGGCACTTAGATGGGTAAGAGGTGGAACAACATGTTAAGCACGCCCGCGATGACGAGCGGCACGGGGATGGTGAGGATCCACGACAGGACGATGCGTCGCGCCGTGACCCATTTCACCGACTTCACCCCATCGGTCAGGCCTACGCCGATGACGCCGCCAGTGATGGTGTGCGTCGTGCTGACGGGGATGCCCATGAAAGAGGTGGCTATCAAGGTGGTGGCACCGGCTAACTCGGCTGAGAAGCCACGTATGGGCGTGATTTTGGCCAATCCGCCGCCCATGGTCTTGATGACGTTCTTTCCGCCAATCAAGATGCCCAACGACATGATGATGTAGCAAACGACGGCAAGGATGTCGGGGATGTGGAAGGCTTGGCTGCTATCGTAGAAATTGGAGATGAACTCCTTCATGGCTGGCGTCACGCCTTGCGTTGTGAACACGCTGGCCATCAGCACGGCGATGATGCCCATCGTCTTGGGCGCGTCGTTGGAGCCGTGGCCGATGCAGAAGGCCGCCGTCGAGAAGTGTTGCAACACCTTGAAGATCTTATCGACACGTTTTCGCGGAGTGTTCTTGAAGACCCTTAGGAAAAGACACTCGAGGAAGAACCCCAAGAACAATCCGATTAACGGTGACAACACAATGAATGCCAATGTGATAATGATGGGTTTCATGTGCAAGACACTACCTCCGTTGACGAACCATGCCGCCCCGATGATGCCGCCGATGAGGGCGTGCGACGTGGAGATGGGCATGCCGCTTTTGGTGCAGATGGCCACCCAGATGGCCGCACCCACAAGGGCCGAGAGGATGAGATAGGGGTCGATGACGTTTTGGTCGGCGAAGTTGGCCATGGTGTTGCCCACGGCAAACTGCTGGTTGAAGACCAAACGGATGATGATGAAAGCGGTGAACTCCCAGAACGAGGCCCACAGGATGGCTTGCATTGGGGTCATCACCTTTGTGGCGATGATGGTCGAGATGGAGTTGGCCGCGTCGTTCATGCCGTTGAGGAAGGTGAAGACGAAAGCCAACAGGATGGAGAGAATGACGGCTATGGTAAGGAGGTTCATCACGATTCTTTTATGATAAGACTTTTAACGGTGGTGGTCACGTCCTTGGCACGGTCGGTGGTGTCTTCCACCACTTGGGCTATCTCCTTGTATTTCAACAACTCGATCTCGTCCTGTTCGTTGGTGAAGAGGTAGGAGATGTAGTCGCCATAGATGTCGTCGACGGCGTGTTCGATTAAGGTTACCTTTTGGCACAACTCGCTGATTTGCTGATGATTGTTTCCAAGGTTGTCGAGCAAGTTGAAGATTTCGAGGATGAGGTTGGCGTCCTCGTGGATGTTGTCGATGATTTCCTTGATTTGCTTGTCGATCTTCTTGGGGTTGTACATCAGGATGGTCTTGGCCGAGTGGTTGATGAAGTCGAGGAACTTGTCCAAGTCCATGGCTAAGGCGTTCATGTCCTCGCGGTCGAAGGGCGTGACGAAGGCCTCGTTGAGTTCGACATAGAACTCGCGCAACAGCTCGTCGCCAGTCGATTCCTGTTTCTTGATCATGCGGGTGAGCAGCTTGCGTTCCTCGGGGTCGTCGCTCTTGACTAATTCCTTGAGGTATTTGGCTGCAATCTGCGCAGTTTCAGCCTGTTTGGCATAGGTGGGGAAGAAGTGCTTCTCGCGGTTTCCGCCCCTTGTGAAAAGGTTGTTGAGTGCCATTTTCTGATGGTTTGGATTTAATTTCGTTGAAATCTCCTATTAGGGTGCAAAGATAGTTTTTTTCTTTTCCCGTTTTACAAAGAGAGGGCGAAATATCTCACAAAACAAAAACAGGAGCTACAATTTCTTGTAGCTCCTTGATTTTCACCGTCGGGGCAAAAGGATTCGAACCTTCGACCCCCTGCTCCCAAAGCAGGTGCGCTAGCCGGACTGCGCCATACCCCGAAAAAAAAGACGATTCGTCATCGTCTTTCTTTCTTCGCGGAGAAGGGGGGATTCGAACCCCCGGTACCCTTTGCAGGATACGACAGTTTAGCAAACTGTTGGTTTCAGCCACTCACCCACCTCTCCTCGGCTGTGAATTGCGCTGCAAAAGTAGACATTTTTCCGTTACCATCATCAGTTTTTGCGATTTTTTTTCAAAAAAATATGTTTTTCGTTGATTATCAATTGTATATTTTTTGCCTCCGTTGCCTCGTTCAAAATTGACATTGGCAATTAATATGGATAAAATGGCGATTTCGACAAAAAAACCTTTTGGTTTGCAAATAATTCCTATATTTGCAGGCTTAATTGTACAAACTTAATCGGGCGTCTCGCCGCGATTCGCCTTAAAACTTATGTGAAATGGAAAACAACGAACAACAGAATCAAAGTCCCATCGCTCAGGAAGGGATTGAGAATGAACAGATTACGTCAAATGTGTCAAAGAAGGCCATTGACGCGAATGAGAAAAAGAAGATTGTCAAACTGATCCAGCCTAACATCCTGCCTGGCAAGGTGAGAGTCGAGGCAAAGTCCTTTGACGACACACCAGCCCCTGTGGCCGACGAAATGATGCCGGAAATGACGGAAATCGCCGATCAGGACGAGGATGAAATGGTGGAGGACAATGCCGATTTGGATGGCCTCAACAAGTTGCAGCTTGTGGAGATGCTTGAAGAACTCGTCAAGGATGCCGATGTACAGAACATCAAGGATAAGGTCGCGGCCATCCGTCTCCATTTCAATAAGTTGAACAAGGAAGATATGGACAGCGAACTCGAGAAGTTCCTCCAAGGCGGTGGCGAAGCCGAGAGTTTCCAGCATGTGGAAGACCCCGTCGAGCAGCGTTTCAATGCTGCCTTTGGCATCTTCAAGGCCAACCGCGCCAAGCAAAACGAGGACCTTGAAAAGCAAAAGGCCGACAATCTGGCCAAGAAGCAAGCCATCCTCGACGAACTGAAGGATATCATCGCTTCTGACGACACGCTGAAGAAGACCTACGACGACTTCCGCGCACTGCAAGACCGTTGGAAGGAAATAGGTCCTGTGCCGGCAACAGAGAACTCCAACCTTTGGAACAACTACCACTTCCTCGTCGAGAAGTTCTTCGACAAGGTGAGGATCGGACGCGAGCTTCGCGACCTCGACATGAAGAAGAATCTCGACGCCAAGATTGACCTCTGTGAGAAAGCCGAGGAACTCTTGGACGAGAAGTCGATCACCAAGGCCTTCAAGGCGTTGCAGAAACTCCATGAGGACTGGAAAGAGATCGGTCCCGTGCCACAAGACAAGAAAGACGAAATCTGGGAACGTTTCAAGGCCGCTACCGACAAGATTAATCAAATCCGTCGCGAACACTATGCCAAGATAGAGGAGGAACAAAGCGGCAACCTCGAAGCGAAGAAAGCCCTGTGCGAAAAAGCGGAGGAGCTTGTCGCCGAGGATTATGTCAGCGTCAATGCATGGCAAAAGAAGTCGACCGAACTCTCCGAGATTTTCGGCGTTTGGAAGACATTAGGTCCTGCCAGCAAGAAGGACAACGAGGAGATTTGGCAGCGCTTCCGTTCGTCGATGGACACTTTCTTCGCCAAGAAGAAGGCATTCTTCGCAGGCTTGAAGGATCGTCAGACCGAGAACTTGGAACGCAAGACCCAACTCTGCATCGAGGCTGAAGGCCTGATGGAATCGACAGACTGGAAATCGGCCACTGAACAGATGAAGAAGCTTCAAGAGGAATGGAAGACCATCGGCCCAGTGCCGAAACGCCATGCCGACAAGGTTTGGAAACGTTTCCGCGCTGCTTGCGACACCTTCTTCAACCGCAAGAACGAGCACTTCAGCGGTCGACGCACCGAAGAGGAGGCCAACCTTGCCGCCAAGAAAGCCCTGCTTGAGGAAATCAAGGCCTTCGAATTGGGCGCAAGCCGCAACGAGAACATGGAGGCCATCAAGGCATTCCAAAAACGTTGGATTGAGATTGGCTACGTCCCCATGAAGCACAAGGACAATATTAATAAGGAGTACCGCGAACTCATCGACGGTCTGTTCGACACGATGCGCAAAAACCAGAATGAGGCCTCGACCAACGAGTTCCGCGAGATGATGGAAAGCTGGAAGGACGACCCGAGCGCCAACGACAAGGTGCGCCGCGAGCGCAACACGCTCCAAACCCGCATCCAGAAGCTGCGCGACGAGATTGCCGTGCTTGAAAACAACATAGGCTTCTTCGCCAAGAGCAAGAACGCCGAGCTGATGCGTGCCGAATACGAAAAGAAAATCAACAAGGCAAAGGAAGACCTCAAGGTCCTTGAAGACAAACTGAAGATCGCTGAGGAATAATCCGAAAGCAACAGATGTCAACAAAAAAGCACCCCGAAGTTCGAGGTGCTTTTTTCGTTGTGTTATGTAGAGACGGTGTTAACACCGTCTCTACAATTGTTAGGATCAGAAGCTATACTTCAGGCCGAACACCAGTGACCAGCATTGGTCGCTTTTGATGTGGGTGTTGGTATAGGTCTGGGTAGGATATTCGCCGTTGACTTTGTTCATCGAGAACACAGGAGTGTTGTCTTCGAAGCGTTCAACTTTCAGAGGATTCACAACGTCGTAGCTGCCGTAGCAGGTGTACTTGTAGAGGCCCCATGAAGAATTGAACATGTTGAGGATGTTGTTGACGTTGGCGCTGAGTTCGAAGCAGTGCGTGGTCTTGCCAATGGTCTTCTTGAAGGTCTTGGCGATACGGGCGTCGAGGAGGTGCGTCCAGGGCGAGCGTCCGGCATAAGCCTCGGCATATTGTCCCTTGTGGGTGCTCATATACGGGTCGTTGTCCATGAAGGTTTGGAAGGCGGCCTTGTCTTCTTCGCTCACCCACTTGAGGTCGTTGGCGCTGTTGGGGATGTACATGAGGTCGGTGGCAATGCCGTCGCCGTTCATGTCGTTGGAGTAGATGTAGCTGTAGCCATCAGCCGAGTAGGCGGTGTAGAACAGGTTGATTCTGACGCCATCGCCGTCGAAGAGGCTCGGGAACATGTAACCCAATGAAGCGGTGACCTTGTCGGGAATGACGTATTGGCTGCGTTGCAGGCCAACGAAGGTCGGGCCGTCGATGCTATACAGGCCGGAATAGGCCGACGAAGCGGCGCTGCCAGGCATGCCGGAGATTTCCTTGCTCTCGGTGTGCGTGTAAGCGGCACGGAGGTTGAAGTTCTTGAAGGGGGTGACGTCGATGGCGGCGTTGACGATGTAGCCGTAGCCCTCTTTCGAGTTGGTCAGGACGTAGGCGCTGTGCGAGCCATAGGTATAATCATCGAGGAGTCTGTAGTTGACGCGGTTGTCGGGACCGTTGAAGCGAACGTTGTCGCCGGCGTTGGCAATCATGTCGTACTTGAGGTTCCAGTCGACAAGGCGGACACCCCACAGGGTCTTGTTGAACATGCCTTCCAAGGTGAGGGTCATGGGGAACGAAACCGGGACATCCCAATCGATGCCGATCATCGACTTCCAGATTTGGGGCATTCTGAAGTTGGGGTCGACACCGTTGATGTCGCCACTGAGCTGACCGTCTTCGGGAGTGACGGTGGTGTTGAGGCCAAGGATGCTGATCATTTCGTTGACATCGGTGGTGATGTGGCCGTTATGAACGAGGGCGTCAAGGTTGGCTGCGGTTTCGTCGGTGTAGGTGACATAATAGCCGGTGATGGAGTCGTGGGCAATGCTGCCGCTGAAGCCGTTCTTGTTCCAGCTCGACTGGATCATGCCGGCGTTTTGGGGCATATTGGTGAAGAACACGAGGGGCAGACGGCCTTGGAACACGCCGCTACCGCCACGGATGGTAAGGCCTTCGGTAGGCTCCCAGTTGAAGCCGATGCGCGGAGAGGCTTGCACACGGTTGGTGGGCCACTTGCCGGTGTTGACGACGTTGCCGCCCATGTTGTACTCAAGGATGGCATTGTTGGTCATCAGCTGCGATTCGTCGAAGAACATGGCATCGCCGCGAACACCGAAGTTCAGCTTGAAGTTCTCGGTGATGTTCCAGTCGTCTTGGAGGTACAGTCCGAATTGGTTGTAGGTGATTTCACCACGCGGGTTGGTCTCGCCGTTGTTGCCTGCGGTGAGGGCGAAGCTCAACGGGCGGGCACCCGTCAGGAAGTCATCGACGCTGGCGAAACGGTAGTAACCCGTGCCGTTACGCATGTAGGAGTTGCTGGCGGTTTGGCGTTCCCAGTTGATACCAGCGGTGATCTTGTGGCTGCCGGTGTAGTAGGTCACGTTGTCGGTGGCGTTGAACACCTTGTTCTTCACGCCGTTGTTGTAGCTGAAGAGTTCGTAGCCAAAGCTGGTGAAAGGAATGTAGTTACCGGTGGCTTGGAAGTCTTCGTCGCCGCTCATGATGTCGATGTGCGGGAAGAGGCTCGAGTTGGAACCGCGTTGGTCGTTGATGTCAGTGTAGGTGAAGATGAACTGGTTGCTGACCTGGGTCGAGAAACGGCTGTTCAATTCAGTGGCGAATGACATCACATCGTTGCGTTGCGAGTACATGTTGTTCGAGAACGGGAACGAGTTCGGGCCTGAGCGGTTGTAGGCACGGTTGCGGAAGTTGTCGTCGCAGGAGTTGCCGTTAGGCGTGAACCATTGGGTGTTGCCAGTCTTGTTGAAACGGAACATCAGCTTGTTGTTGTCGTTGATATTCCAGTCCAAACGGGCCAACAGCTTCAGGTTGTTGTTGCCGCCGGGGTAGTTGTTGTATGAACCTGGATCGTAATTGTAGTCGTTCACCAATTTGTCGTAAATCTTGTCGAGGAGTTCAGCTGATGCGGCATCCGGACGGTATTGGATGACTTCCGAAGGCTCTTCGGTTCTTTCGGCGTTGATGAAGAAGAACAGCTTGTCCTTCACGATGGGGCCGCCAACGGTGGCGCCGTAGGTCCAGCGGCTCTCTTCGGGGCGCGTGCCGAGACTTTCACCCAGTAGCTTGTTGCCACGGAACGTCTGGTTGGTGTAGTACGTATAGACCGAACCGTGGAACTGGTTGGTGCCCGACTTGGTGATGGCGTTGATGCCGCCACCAACGAAGTTGGACTGGCGAACGTCGAAAGGAGCAACCACGACTTGGACTTCCTCGATGGCGTCAACCGAGATGGGCGTGCCGCCACCGGGGAGGTTGGGACTCAAACCAAAGTTGTTGTTGAAGTTGGCACCATCGACGGTGAAGTTGGTGGAACGACCGTCGCTACCTGCAAAGCTCATACCGTTGGCATAAGGCGACACCTTGACGACATCGGTGATGCTGCGGGTGATGGTGGGCAGCGTGGCAATCTCTTCCGCGTTGAGCACGGTGGAGGTGGAGCTGCTGGTCGGCTTCGGGGCATCGCCCGTCACGACAACCTCGTCAAGGCCGACGGCCTTGTTTTCGAGAAGGAAGTCGGCGCGATAGGTCTCGCCCAGCTTCAGGGTGATGTTCTCGAACCTGGAAGGTGAGTAGCCCACATAGCGGACCTCGACGGTGTAGGGACCACCGACCCTCATGCCTTGCAGCGTGAAGCGGCCTTCGTTGTTGGTTGTGGTACCGTAAGTGGTGCCAGAAGGGGTGTGGACAGCGATGACTGTCGCGCCAGGAAGCGTGCCCTGCGCGTCTTTCACCCTACCCGACATGCTCGAAGTGGTCACTTGGGCCATCAAGCTAATGGAGGCAATCATAGCCACGAAAAAAGTAAGTAACTTTTTCATAGATAATAATTTAATGTTAATAATTGAGTTGGTTGTATTCGTTTTGTCATACTTCATTTTCAGTACGTACACTATAAGACCGTGCAAATATAAGGGATTCCTTTGTATTTTCGAGCCTTTCTTTTCAAAACATTTTCCTTTTTTTCGAAAAAGAAATCAACACAGGTTGTTTATAACTTATAATGGGTTGGTTTTGTTGGGGTTGAAAAATGTCATTCGCGCTTTTTTTCGTTTGTTTGCACCTTAATTTATTAATAGGACGCAGTGGGCGGAAAAACTTTTCCCATTTGGGCGTGGTGTCGGATTTTTTGCCTATCTTTGAAGCCCGAAACCGTTAGGTACAACGGAGTCTAAAAACAACACGACCATGAACAGATTCTCAATTGTTGCTGTGCTGGCTTTGGCATTGGGGCTTTTTGCCTGTGGCGACCAGCCTTCGAAGCAGTTTAAGGCGATGGAGGAAGAGATCAAGTCCATCGAAACCAAAATCAACGAAGTGGCGGATTGCGACGAATTGCAAGTGCTCAACTTCGCCATCCTCGGCCTGCGTTCGGATGTCGACAACTACCGCCAGGAGTCGGAGATGAGCGACACCGAAATAGAGCAGCTCGACGGTATGATCGACCAGCTTGAGGCCACATGGAACGGCAAATGGGGCGCGATGGAATGCGACCGAAACATCACCGACGGCGATTTCGACACGTCGGGCGAGGAAGAGTTTGACTATAATATCTTGTAAGTCGCGAAATATTGCTACCTTTGCAAAAACAAATTAAGCGCTATGGCATTCTTTTATCGACATAACCCAAAGAAATTCAACTACAAACCTCGCTATTTCGACCCTGAACAGCAAGAATGGGAGGAGAAAAAGGCTGCTGCCGGCCTCGATTCGAAACTGACGCACGAGGAACTGCTGCGGCTGAAGATGCGCAAGAGCTGGGGCGCGGCCAACGAGGAGGAAAGCAAGGAACAACAACGGGCTAAGCTCATCCGCCGCATCGTGTTGGGCGTGTTCGTGGTGTTCGTTTTCTATTTCATCTTCTGCACCCCGCTGATGACCAACATCGTTAGTGGACTGATGGGAAAATAAGGTATGTTGGACGTCATCAAACTGCTTCCCGACAGCGTTGCCAACCAAATTGCGGCAGGCGAGGTGATACAACGTCCGGCATCGGCTGTCAAAGAGCTGATGGAAAACGCGTTGGATGCCGGAGCCACCCAAATCGACTTGGTGGTGAAAGACGCTGGCAAGACGATGATCATGGTGGTCGACAACGGCTGTGGCATGTCGGAGACCGACGCGCGGCTGTGCTTCGAGCGCCATGCCACGTCGAAAATCAGCAAGGCTGAGGACCTGTTCGCCATACGCACGATGGGTTTCCGTGGCGAGGCCTTGGCGAGCATCGCAGCCGTCGCCCAAGTGGAGCTGAAGACGCGCCGCCGCGAGGATGAAGTGGGGGTGAAGGTCGTCAACGAAGGCTCCATCGTCAAGGAGCAGACCTTGGTGCCGATGCAGCCAGGCACCACGTTCACCATCAAGAACCTGTTTTTCAACGTCCCGGCACGGCGCAACTTCCTCAAGTCGCCCCAAGCCGAGATGCGGCATATCGTGGAGGAGTTCACCCGAGTAACGCTGATGAACCCTGAAATAGGCTTCACGCTCACCAGCGACGGCAAGGAGGTCTACCATCTCTATCCCGGCAACCTCAAGCAGCGCATCGTGGGGCTCTTTGGGAGTGCTTACGACGAGCGGCTGCTGCACGTTCACCAGGAGGCCGATCGCGTTAGCATTGACGGCTATATCGTCAAGGCGGAATATGCCCGAAAGACGCGAGGCGAGCAGTATTTCTTTGTGAACAAGCGCTTTATCAAGCACGCCTATTTGCACCATGCCATCGAGAACGCTTTCTTGGAAATGATTCCCAAGGACAGCTTCCCGGGCTATTTCCTCAATATCGAGGTCGATCCTTCCGACATCGACATCAACATCCATCCGACCAAGACAGAGGTCAACTTCTTGGATGTCAAGTTGGTGTATGCCATCCTTCATGCCGCCGTGCGTAAGGCCATCGGGCAGCACAACCTCTCGCCGATGATTGATTTCGACGAGTCGTCGGAGCTTAACAACGACTTCAGTGCGGCGATGGGTATGACGACGCCCATGGCCATCCCCAATATTCCGCTCGACCCCAACTTCAACCCTTTCAGCAGCAAGGAGAAGACCACGCACGAGTCGCATTGGGAAGGCACTTATCAGCCTCAGCGAAACGCGCCGTCGGGCGACTGGCGCTTGCTTTATGGCGAACGCACCGACCTGCCCACCGAGAGTTTGGAAACGCACGAGGAATCCAAGTCGAATAGCCGCTATCTTCAAGTGAACCAGTCATATATAGTCACTACGGTGAAGTCAGGTCTGTTGGTCGTCGACCAGCATCTGGCCCAAATGCGGGTGCTGTTCGAGAAATATCTTAAGGAATTGGAGAACCACAGCGGCCTCTCGCAGCAGGAGCTTTTCCCGCAGGCTTTGACGCTTAATGCCAACGATGCCTCGCTGCTGAAGGAGATGCTGCCCGAATTGGAGAACTTGGGGTTTGTACTCGAACAGGCCAATCCCACCACCTTTATGATCAATGGCACACCCTCCGATGCGGCGGGATGCGACGCAGTGGCGCTTTTGGAGAAGATTTTGGACAACAGTAAAATAAACCGCACCGATTTGCAGTTAGACAGGAAGTTGAGTCTTGCCAAGACCATGGCGGCGCAGCTCTCCACCAAACCGCTGACGAAACTTGATGAGATGGAGATGCAAAACCTTGTGGACCAGCTTTTTGCCTGTAATGTGGCCGAAGTGGCACCCAATGGGAAGAAGACCTATGTTATTATAAGTGTGGATGAGTTGGAGGGGAGGTTTTAGTTGAGAGTAGTTGATAGTTAGTAGTTGGTAGTTAGTAGTTAGTAGTTAGTAGTTGACTCGCTTTGCGTCACTGCGAGGCGTTGCGAGCAAAGCGCGGCAAAGCAGTCCAGAGTTTGGAATGATGAATTTTTAAATCTTGAATCTTTAAATATTAAATCTTTGAATCTTAAATCTTTAAATCCGAGAAAATGAACGAACAATACAGTCCAACCGGTTTCAGGGTGTTGCCGCCCGTGGTGAAGCACCTGCTGATTATCAATGTCTTGATGTTTTTGGCCACTTTCACCTTGAACAGGTTCCACATCGACTTGACGGAAATCCTTGGCCTTCATTTCTTCAAGGCCAGCAACTTCAGGTTCTACCAGCTGTTCACCTACATGTTCATGCACGCCAACTTCGAGCATTTGTTCTTCAACATGTTCGCCTTGTGGATGTTTGGCAACACAATAGAGAACATTTGGGGAGCCAAGCGCTTTCTTATGTTCTATTTGGTTTGCGGCCTTGGCGCGGGCTTGTGCCAGGAAGCGGTGCAATACATCCAATACACGACCTTGCTGGCGCAATACCAAAGTGTTAACATGGGCGCTGGTCATGTCGTGGCAATGGGCGACTATTTGAATATGATGAACACCGTGGGCGCGTCGGGAGCCATCTATGGCCTTTTGTTGGCTTTCGGAATGTTGTTCCCCAACGCGATGATCTATCTCTATTTCCTGTTTCCCATCAAGGCCAAGTGGTTCGTCATCGGGTATGCGGTCATCGAGGTGCTCAGCGGTTTCTTCAGCAATGGCAACATCGCCCATTTCGCGCATCTCGGCGGCATGTTGTTTGGCCTCCTGCTGATTCTGCATTGGAAAAAGAAAGGAACGCTCTATGACCAACCACAATAACCCATACGGCGGCTTCCGTTTCAGTAGGCCCAGCTTTGGCGACACGATGAAGGGACTGTTTAGGCAGAAAACAGTGCTTAACTACCTCATTGTCATCAATGTGGCCGTTTGGATTATGGTGGCCTTTTCCAATTTGTTCCTTTGGCTCTACAAATCTCCGGGACCTAATCTCTTGGTGAAGTGGCTCTCGGTGCCTGCCGACCTCTCGGTGCTGGCGCATCGGCCTTGGACGGTGGTCACCTACATGCTTTTGCATGAACGCTTCTGGCACCTGTTCTTCAACATGTGGATGCTGTGGTTTGGCGGACGGATTTTCACACAATTCTTGTCCAATAAACAGTTGGCCTGGACTTATGGACTGGGCGGCTTGACAGGTGCGTTTTTTTTCGTTTTGGCCTACAATGTTTTTCCCGTTTTCGAGACCGCACGATACGCTGCCGTGGCCCTTGGAGCTTCGGCTTCGGTGCTGGCCGTTTTGGTGGCCGCCGCGACCTACAAACCCGATTATGGACTGAACCTGATGTTTTTCGGGCAACTGAAATTCAAGTGGTTGGCCATTGCCTTGGTCGTCATCGACTTATTGAGTATCTCGGCAGAGAACCCTGGCGGACACATCGCGCATCTTGGAGGGGCCTTGTTCGGTTTCGTTTACGGCCTGCTGTTGCGCAACGACTTCAATTTGAAGGGCTTTTTCAATTTTCCGAAACGGAAACCGAAGATGGAATATACGCCTTACGAGGAAATCCACGATGAACCCCAAGTGCCGCGTTCAGATGAGGAATACAACCGACAAAAGGCTGAGAAAGAGCGCAATATAGACGTGATTTTAGACAAGATCGCGAAAAGCGGCTACGGCAGCCTGACGCAAGAAGAGAAAGAATACCTTTTCAAAAACAGCAGATGACATGGAAAGAAGCGAGAGAGGGATTTTCGGGAAACTGTTGGTCTTTGTACTGACCATTTTGGCACTCATCGGCTTGGTGGCCATGGCGTTGAGTGTCCTCAATGCCTATGTCAACCCGAAACACTTCATTTGGACTACGTTGTTTGGACTCGCCTTTTGGGAAGTCCTGATTTTCAACATAGTGGTGCTTGTTCTGCTTTTGCTTTTATGGTCGAAGAAAGCCTGGATTTCAATCTTGGCCTTGCTCGTCGCCATACCAGGCATCAACAAGTCGTATTCTTTTGGCTCGAAGGAGGAAGCCGACAACAGCATCCGTGTCATGAGCTATAATGTGCACATGTTCAAGCATATAGACGGAAAAACGGCCAGCGAGGATTTTGCGAACCAGATGGCCAACCAGGTTCGTGACCAAAATCCCGACATCCTTTGTTGCCAAGAATTTGCCGCTTTCAAATCGGGTGTGTCGCGCCCGAAGTGCATCGAGGACTTTGCCGAAAGCTGTGGCTTCCAATACATTTACTACAATAGGAAAAGCAATTTTGGAGGCAATGTGGTCTTTTCCAAATACCCAATTACCAAGGTCGACGAGGAGTCGGGCTTCGGGCAGGAGAACACATACGGTGTGATGGTCACGGTGGATGCGGGCGAGAAGGGAAAGTTCCATGTGGCCAACGTGCACCTGCTTTCATATATGATCACGGATACCGAAATCGACCTCCTGATAAATTCGACCGACAAGAAGGACGACCTCGATACGATAGGGAAGACGGTGCTACACAAGCTGAGCTATGCCTTCCAGAGACGCAGCGACGAGCTCAAGAACGTGCTGACTACGATGCCTCCCGTGTCAGGCCCTATCATCATGTGTGGCGATTTCAACGAGCCGCCGCTGTCGTACAACTACCGTCAGATGCAGAAGGCGGGCTTCGTTGACACCTTCACCAAGGTGGGGCGAGGCATCAAGCCGACATACGCGGGTAAGTTGCCGCTGCTGCGCATCGATTACATTTGGGCCAACGACAAGGTGCGCCCGCTCAACTTCAAGCGATTGCGCTACAAGGCATCAGACCATTATCCGATCATGCTTGATTTTGCGATACAATGAATATAAAAACCAAGGTCCCTGAGCCTGTCGAAGGGCCGACTGAGAATGACGGCGTTTCGACAGGCTCAACGACCTGTTTCAACTGATAACTGATTAACTAACAACTGAACAACTAATAACTGATACAATGACCCTGATCAAATCCATATCCGGCATTCGTGGCACCATTGGCGGCCAGCCGGGAGACAATCTCACGCCAATCGACATGGTGAAATTCACCGCTGCTTTTGTCAAATTCATCCAACACCGTGGCGCAAAACGACCGAGAATCGTGGTCGGACGCGATGCACGCCTCTCTGGATTCCTTGTGAACCAAGTGGTTTGTGGCACCTTGCAGGCCATGGGAGCCGATGTCTTGGACATCGGGCTGAGCACCACACCCACGACCGAAATCGCCGTGACAGGCTTGAAGGCCGACGCTGGCATTATCCTCACGGCCAGCCACAACCCTGCCCAATGGAACGCCTTAAAACTTCTCAACGAGAAGGGCGAATTTATCTCCGCTGCCGAGGGCGCTTGGCTGCTCGATGTGGCTGCAAAGGACGATTTCGAGTTTGTCCCGATTGAGGAAATCGGTAGCTATCAACAAATTGACGGCTGGATGGACAAACACGTTGAGATGGTGTGCCAGCTGCCTTTGGTCAACAAGGAGGTGATTGAGAAAGCCAACTTCAAGGTGGCTGTGGACGCGGTCAACTCGACGGGTGGCATCGCCATCCCTAAGATGTTGCGTGCCTTAGGCGTGAAGGAAGTGCTGGAACTCAACTGCGAGCCTACGGGCAAATTTGCGCACACGCCCGAACCGTTGGCCCAGAACCTGACCGACATCTGTCGTTACGTCAAGGAGCAAGGCTGCGACTTTGGCGTGGTCGTTGACCCCGACGTCGACCGTTTGGTTTTCGTCAAGGAAGATGGTGAGCTGTTTGGTGAGGAATACACCTTGGTCTCGGTGGCCGACTTCATCCTGAAGCACACCCCAGGCCCGACGGTGAGCAACCTTTCTTCAACTCGTGCTTTACGTGACGTTACGCAAAAGCATGGACAGCAATACTTTGCCGCTGCAGTGGGTGAGGTCAATGTGGTGGAGAAGATGAAGGAAGTGGGTGCCGTCATCGGTGGCGAAGGCAATGGAGGCGTCATCTATCCCGAACTGCACTATGGCCGCGATGCTCTCGTCGGCACGGCTTTGTTCCTGACCCAGTTGGCCGAAAAGAAAATGAAATGTTCGGAGCTGAAGAAGGAATACCCGGCTTATTTCATGTCGAAGAACAAGATCCAGCTGACGCCTACCACCGATGTGGACGGCATCTTGGCTAAGTTCGCCGAGAAGTTCAAGAACGAGCAGGTGACCACGATTGATGGTGTGAAGATTGACTTTGAAGAGGGCTGGGTGCATCTGCGCAAGTCGAACACCGAACCGATCATTCGTATTTATTCCGAAGGCAAGACCGAAGCCGAGGCCGAGCGTTTTGCGAATATGATACTTGAAGAAGCAAAGAAAATGGTATAATGGACGCGAGACTGCGAGACGCGGGACGCGAGACGTTGGTCTGTCCTGTGTCCCGAAGTCCCGTGTCTCGTGTCAAATAAAGAATTATGAAACGAGGATTTGGAAGCGACAACCATGCGGGCGTTTGTCCCGAGGTTTTGGAAGCCATCGCCCGCGTGAACCAAGACCATGCCTTGGCATACGGTGATGATGAATATTGTGCTGCAACGGAACGGAAGTTCAAGCAGCAGTTTGGCGAGCAGGCACGTGTCTTCTTCGCCTTCAACGGCACGGGGTGCAATACCCTCTGCATCGATGCCTTGGCCAACTCGCACGAGGCCGTGGTTTGTGCCGAGACCGCCCACATCAACGTCGATGAATGCGGTGCGCCACAGCGCATCGTAGGCTGTCGCCTGCTGACGGTCGACACGCCCGATGGCAAGCTGACGCCAGCATTGATCAAGACCCGTCTGCACGGCTTCGGCTTCGAGCACCACTCGCAGCCGAAGGTCATCAGTATCACGCAGCCTACCGAGTTGGGCACCTTATATACTTTGGACGAAATCAAGGCCATCGTGGGTTTGGCGCGTGAATACAACATGTATGTCCACGTGGACGGTGCCCGTCTGGGCAACGCTGCCGTGGCGTTGGGTTGCACCTTCAAGGAGATGACCACCGACCTGGGTGTGGATGCCGTCTCGTTTGGCGGCACCAAGAACGGCCTGATGATGGGGGAGGCGGTGGTGCTGCTCAACCCCGACATTTGTCCCGACTTCAAATACCGTCGCAAACAGGCCATGCAGCTCTGCTCGAAGATGCGTTTCATCGCGGCGCAGTTCGATGCCTATTTCGAGAACGACCTTTGGAAGCGTAACGCCGAGCACAGCAACAAGATGGCGCAGTTGCTCTACCAAGCCGTGAAGGACATTCCTGGCGTGAAGGTCGTCTATCCCGTTCAGGCCAACGGTGTGTTTGCCCAGCTGCCCCGTAAGGTGTGGAAGGAACTTCAGCACCATTATTTCTTCTATGACTGGGACGAAGACTCCGACGTGGTTCGCTGGATGTGTGCCTACGACACCACGGAGGAGGATATTAGGTGTTTTGCCGAGACGCTGAGGAGGTTGATGAAACTGTAATAGGCCGAACTTTCTCGAAAAAATAGCGACAATATTCTTTTTTTTATAACTTTGCGGCAAAATCGTGAAGTCATGGGAGCATACATCAATATTGGCAATGCTGGTTTCCAGAGAGTTAGGAATGGTGAATATGTTGACAAGTCGGGCTTGATAGCCATAATCAACAGCTCTCTTTTTACAGAACGTAGTTTCAGTTGCGTATCGCGTAGCCGGCGATTCGGTAAGTCGGTGGCCGCCAAGATGTTGTGTGCCTACTATGACCATTCGTGCGACTCACGCCATCTGTTTGCCGACCTTGAGATAGCCAAAGACCCTTTGTTCGAGAAACACTTGAACAAATACCCAGTCATTTATCTCGACATGACGGATTTTGTCTCGCAAAGACTCGAGGATGTCGCTGACAAGATGGATTGTTCGCTTTTGGCTGATGTCAGCAAGGTCTTTCCTGATGTATGCGTTGAGGCGGCTGACAAACTGATGGATTATCTTCTTCGAGTGAGCGAAGCCAAAGGACAGCAGTTCATCTTTATTATTGATGAGTGGGATGCCATTTGCCGTGAATATGTCTCTGGAACGGATGAGATGGACCGTTATGTGGGCTGGCTGCGGCGTATGTTCAAGAGCGAAAAGGCCACACGTGTGTTTGCTGGGGTTTACATGACGGGCATTTTGCCTATCAAGAAATACAAGACCGAATCAGCACTCAACAATTTTGTCGAATATTCTATGGTGGAGCCGGTTGATATGGCTCCATACTTTGGATTCACTAAGGAAGAGGTGAAGACCTTAGCTGAAAAGCATCGCATGGATTTCGACGAGTTGGAGAAATGGTATGACGGCTATCAAATAGGCGATGAGCAATCTGTTTTCAATCCAAATTCGGTGATGCAAGCGCTTCGTAGTCGTCGTTGCCGCAGTTATTGGGCCGCCACGGGCTCTTATGATGCCGTGTCGCGTTATATTTCGATGAACTACGAAGGCTTAAAAGACGATGTGGTACAGATGATTGCAGGTGAACGCTGCAAAGTGAACCCGACAAAGTTCCAAAACGATATGTCGGTCATCCATTCAAAGGATGATGTGCTCACCGTGCTTATCCATTTGGGTTATCTCTCATACGATTGGCGCAAAAGCGAGTGCTACATTCCGAACAAGGAAGTGGCAGGGGAGATGGTCAACGCCGTGGAAGCTAACAACTGGACTAATATCGTGAAGTCTGTAGAGGCTTCCGAACAGCTTTTGCAGGACACGCTCCGTGGCGACGAGGAAGCTGTAGCGCGTGGCGTAGATGCCGCGCACGACGAGAACACGAGCATACTGAGCTACAATGACGAGAACTCGTTGGCCTGCGTGCTGAGCATCGCCTATTATTATGCTTCAAACGACTACATCATCCATCGCGAGTATGCCACGGGCAAGGGTTTTGCCGACATTGTCCTCATCCCGCGCAAGAACGTAGATTCGCCGGCCATCGTCATAGAGCTGAAATACGACAAGACCGTTGGCACCGCCATCGAGCAAATCAAGCAAAAACAATACCCTTCCAAGGTGGCGCAGTATGCTGATGTTTTGCTGCTTGTGGGGATTACTTATGAGCGGGAAAGCAAGCGGCATGAGTGTCGGATAGAGAGGTGGAAAGCATGATGGATGTTTGTGGTGTTGTAGCTTTGCTGATTGAGGCCGTTTGCCATTGCAATGGAGGTGCGTCTGTCCGCATAGTTGGCATTTCCGCCATAGCCTTGCCAAATATGCTGATATCCAAGCTTGGGTAGAGAGGATTTGTGGTGTTTTTTCGATAAAATGACAATCCGATAAATTTTTAGTGTTACTTTTGCACCGCCAAAAACCGTATCGCTCGGGGGCTGGCAGACATAATAGAGACAGCGCTGAATTGGCGCTTTATCTGCGGAACTCTTGAACTTCGCAACTTCAAAATCCAACTGCACGATAAAGCAATAGTTCGCGTTCATGTGGTTCGTATGTCCCATATTGGTGTTTCATTATACCAATATTGTGTGTATATATGTTCCAGCGTGGGCTGCGGGCATTGCTTATCCTCAGTTGGAAGGCAATGCGAAGGCCTTAGAGTTCGGGATAAGCAAAGGTTCTTGCTCCCGCGCATTTTTGTTATGTCTTTTGAAAAACACCAAAATATGATTAGTCTGCATTGGGAGCGTGTCAGCATGAATTAAAAGAGGGCAGCAATGACCGACATCCATTTTGGCGAATTGGTTCGCAATGAGTTACGCAGGCAGCGGCGCAGTGTGGCGTGGTTTGCCAAGGAGATGTCGTACACACGTGGCAACATGTACAACATCCTCAAACGCGAGCACCTCAGCTCCGATTTTCTTATCCGCGCCACAGAAAAACTCAATTATGACTTTTTCCACGAGGTTTCGGAGATGATCCAAACCTCCAAATCGGAATGAGATTTGTATTAATTGTTATGACAAACCGTATTAATGATTGTGACAAATCTAACCTTCTAATGTAAAGAATTATATGTTACTTTGCAAAGTCTAAAACAAACCCTATGCAAGGCATCAGTTTTCAGGAATTTGCGGGCAATGCCGACAAGATTTGGCAAAGCATCAAAGCCTACGCCAAGAAAGGCGGCAGGGTAGCCACCAAGGTGCTGCTGGAATTATACTATGTCATGATAGACAAGAACACTTCCGGCACTGACAAGTTCTTGATTGGTGCTGCATTGGCTTACCAAGTGTTGCCGACCGACCTATTGCCCAAAAGCAGGCTTGGATTGCTCGGTTTCATTGACAATGCTGCCGCGCTGACCTACGCTTATAATAAGGTGAAGCAAGCTGTTACACCAGAGATAGAAACCAAAGTGGAGAACACTTTGCTGAAATGGTTTGGTGAGGATGGAGATTATGTTGAATTTGAGGAAATTAAATAATATACAATTAAATAGAATAGATTATGAGTACTTTTGGTGGAATATTGATTGGCGGTGCTATTGGTGCTGTTGTAGTTTTTGCGAGTAGATCAAAGAGCAAGAAAGAAATCGACCATCTAAGAAAGAAAGAACAAGAATTACAAGCAGAACTTGAGCGAGTAAAAAAACAAGCACAAAATGCCGCTCAAGCGACATCTAATAGTAATAAGCAATATATCCCTGCTGACATTGCTTTTAAGGAGAATTTGAATTTGTTCGTCCCATTATTGGATGGTGTCACCAAGCAAGAAATATCAAATCGGGCAAAATGGACGGAAATTGTTGTATCTATCAACAATGATGAATTGACAGAACTATGGCGAGCCGCCAATAACCGTCCCGATTTATGGGTGACATATCTTCAAACGTTTGGTCTCCAAATGGATTGGGTTGATACATTTGAGGCGGCAGAGTATCATAAAGAAATGTATGATGACAAATCAGGAATAGATTTACAAGTCGGCAAGAACTATAAAGTGCTGTCTGCCTGTTGGATTCTTACGGATGAAAACAATTTGAAATCTGTTGCGAGAAAAGGTATTGTTTCCCAAATTTAATAAAAATGAAGCCTTTACAAAGTTATAACGTTTGCTTCTTAGGGAAAACGGGGTATGGAAAAAGCACGATAATTAACACTCTGTTTGGAACCAATTTTTCCACTGATCCTCTTTTTTCGTGTACAAAAGAGCTATATACAGTAACTATGATGGGTAATTACCCCAATAACAAGGAATGCATTACGATTTATGACACACCTGGAATTGGGGAATTCCCAGATGACGAACCATACCAAAGATACTACGAGCATGTGGTTGGCATTGCAGATTGTATTGTGCTTATCGTTACATTTGCAAAAACCGATGCACCTGAACAGGAACTCTTGATAGAGCTAAAGCCTTTTCTAAATGCCAATAAGTTCCAAAAGTTCATCATTGCCATGAATCACATAGACTCTAGTATCGTAGCTATGGATTCCAATTATATACCTTGGGATGAAACTAATAATGAGCCATCGCCAGAATGCAAACGATTAATAGAAGAGAGAGAAAGAATTATTCATCAAAAATATGATGGACTTCTTCTGCCATTTAAAGTGGTTTCACTGTGTGCTATGCGAAACTATGGAATAGATAATCTAAAAAAGGAAATAATAAGTATTTAACTCTTATAGTCATGTCAGGAAAAAAAGAATTCAGAATTGAAGAACTGCTTAGAAAGCTAATGGAGAAATCAGGAGCAGTATCTGATGAAGAAAGACAAATGGTTTCGGAAAAACTAAGTGAAGAAATCCGAAACAGACCTTTCAAAGTTGCTATTATAGGCCAAGGTGGGGTTGGTAAAACCTCTACCATCCAAAGTGTCTTTGGTGTAAAACCGAGCAGGAACAATAAAATCAGAAGTGTTGAAGAGGGAACTCCTGATGTTGAAGAAAAAATCTTCGACATTGAAGATGGATTCAGCCTCTCAATCTCTGATATGCCGGGGCTCAAGAATGACATCACGAAAGATGAAAAAGTGTACATTCCTCTTTACAAATCAATTTTACCTGATTGCGATTTGATAGTATATGTAATAGATGCGCATGCAAAAGAGCTCGGCATCGATATTAAGATATTGAGAGACACTGTGATTCCTATATGCAAGGAAGCAGGAAAAACTAAGAATATCATTATTGCAATCAATAAGATAGATACTATCGGACAATCATTTCCCGAGTATAAAACCAATAAAGAATATCATTGGGATGTGATTAACAACAAACCGACAGAAACTCTCTCCAAACTGATAGAAGAACGCTTGATGGACATATACAGAAGGATGGTGAAAGCCGATATCCTTGAATATCTTGACATAAAACAATGCCCCGCTTACTCGGCTGTATTCGCATATAATATGCAGGGATTCCTTGAGGCAATTCTCCAATCTGAACGAGGTTGGATTTTTGTTGGAACTGTAGCTGACAAAGTGATGGCAAAATGGAGTGAACACAAATTAAATGTTAGATAACCATGTACAGAAATTCTGAAGAAGAAGAAGAGTATCAAGCTCTACCCTATGCTCTCAAACAAAAATATGATTTAGAGTCAAGATTGGATTCTTCTCTATCCCATAAACAAATAATGACAATTATTGGAGCAAATGAGGTGATAAGAAGAACTTTAGCATCAGGCGGAGATGTTGATACTAATAAACCTGGAGTAAGAAAGACCATTCTTGAAAAATTAGACGATTGGCTCTATGAGACAGCAAGAAGTGTATGGTATTCGGTGACTACGATTATTAGAGACGCTATTGATTATTTGGGTAATTTAATAGCAAGAGGCCTTGATTGGATAGATGATAATATTCTTACTCCAATTGGGGATTTTTTAGATGATCTTTTTGGCTGATAGTAAAATATGGGATAGATGCGTACGCCAGAAGAAAAAGAGTATCAATCTTTATCATATGCAATTAAGCAAAGATATGATTTAGAGTCAAGATTGGATCCTTCTCTATTCCATAAACGAATTATGACTTGAATCTCAATCCATGAGTATAGATCATCTCTGGAAGGATTTGATATAAATATACCTGACACTATAGTGTAAATAACTTTTATACTCAATAAAATGGAAAGTAACGAAAGATACAATTACTACAAAAGACTCCATCCTGAATGGAGTGAAGAACAGATTTGGACAGCAGTTAGTATTGACATGCAAACCGCAAACACAATAAAAAAAGGAGGTGAAGATGTTGACATTAATGATGAAAACGTCATACGTTCAATCTTGAAGTCAGCTCAGAAATGGTTAGAAGAAGTTTTGCCTGCCATTTATAGGAAAGTCGCAGATTTCTTCAAGAGGGCTTATGAATGGATTAAACAAGGAATACAAAATATTTTAGAATGGCTGTTAGGAAGAATAGACGACGATCCATTTATTTAGGTTGCTGTAAACAGAAAACAAAAATAGTTGTCTATATTGCATAAGAAGGCGGTGTATAATAAAAAGCATCGCGACTATGGATTCATTATTTACCTTGTTTATTGTTACAGTAATGGCAAATGTCGTAGCTGGAGTAATTCTAATCATTATTCAACACGTTTTAGAGAAAGATGGTGATAGTGACAAAGAATAAAAACTACTCAAACTTCATCTTTGATGAGGTTAAACCTATGAGTTCCATGGTCGAGACAGCGGCCCAAATGTTACACAGTTATTCGCTACAGGGAAAAACTAATTTGGAAACAAAACCACCGTCTTCTTTTATAACCTATATCATGTCATGCCCCTCAAAGGCCAATCTAATCAAATCTTACCCAAGGGGGTGCAAGGAATAAGGATTAATTCCTTCTTGTTCACCGAAGCAGCTGGATTAGGCAGAGAGAAACTCTAAGCCACACTTTGGGATGACTACAGTAATCAATCGTGGCATTATCGTAATCTTAGTCTCAAAAGGGAAAGGAAAACGATAATAGGATGATAAATGATCAAAACTCAACTAAATTAAACACACATGGGCATATTTGTAAATGACAGGGCTTGGAATTTGAGAAAAGCCAAAGAGAACTATGATTGGGCTGCGTGGCATACGGACCGTGCTGCAAAAGCAATGAGACAAAATGATACAAAGGCGGCCAAAGACCATCTGGATCGGGCAAAAATGTATAAAGCCAAAGGGGATGAGTATACCCGAGATGCTGCAAAATGCACAAAATAGTATCAATTTATGGCTTGGAAAGATTTATCAAACCGCCAGCAATCCCTCGACCGCGCCATTGATGCCAGCGGGATTGAATTGGACAACTCAAGAAGCTGCCTCAAGAAAGTAATGGAAGCTATCGGCGCCAATGCCGCCGAGGAAGACTTCGTCAAGGAAAGAATAGCCTTGCGGTTGCGAACACAGCAACTCATTGATAACACTGATAGTCTCATCGACAGAACCGAAAAGATGCTCGACGACTTCGAGAAGGATGATGCAAGATGGAAATCCCTTGGCAAGAAACTTGATTTTGGTTTTTAACCATCGTTTCGTTTTTTTGTTTACCTTTGCCGTCGGAATCTTGTAAAATTGTCGTTATGGTTAAATACCCGATTGGCATTCTGACTTTTGAGAACATTAGGGATGAAGGATTCCTTTATTTGTACATGACCTCAGTAGTTCACAAGCAGGTGTGCAATAGCGGCTACCTCACCATTAAAAGTTACGATGCCCAATTTAACGACTATGTGTTGGGCAATCCCAATGTTGAAGTGGAGCGAAGCTTTACTAAATTCTTGTTTTATCGTAGAATGTTCCAAGTTGCTACTTTTGCAACCTCATGCTCAAGAAACGCCTGATCATATCAACCGCCACCGACTTGGTGCGCATTGACCCCGACTGCATCGTGTTCATCTCGTCGGACGGCAACTATTGCAACCTCGTGCAGGCCGACAACGAGACCCGTATGCTCACGTTCCAATTGGGGCAAATCCAGGATATGATCCATGAACAACTGGGCAGAGACGCCGACCTGTTCATCCGCATCGGCAGGGGGCTTATCATTAACCGCAACTACGTCTATTACATCAACATCCAGAGCCAGAAGCTTGTCCTGTCCGACAACAGCCGTTTCACCCACACGGTTTCGGCCTCGAAGGAAGCTCTGAAGCAACTCAAGGAACTCATTGAAAAGGAGGCAAAAGCATGAAAAAAAGAGTGAGGGAAATAAGCGATGATGAAATCCAGGTCATTGGAGGCAAAAAGAAAACAAAGCCCAGCAAGACAAAGATAGTGATATGTATCTCTGTCGTGGCTGCTGTCATGCTCATTTGCGCTTTGCTTTGGAGCACTTTTGATTCGGGCAAATCCACATCGCCCTATTCGGCAGAGCCTGGCTATTTTGAGCCAAGCGAGCCGTTGCCGACAGCTCGTCCTGATTCCATTATGCCTTTGGCCAAGGCCGAGGTCGAGGAAACAGGCCGGGGCTTCATAGAGATTGCCGACACAACCATCAACGACATTCCCCTGAGACTCTATCTGCCACATGCGGCCAGGATGAGCCTGCAGATAGGATATTTGGACCGAAATGACACTAGTATTCTTTTTGCTACGCAGGCGGCAGACATTCGCGCTGACAATGGTGGCATCGTGGGCGCTTTCGTGTTGCAAGGCGAGCCAAAGGCATGGGGACTTTCGAAAAAAGGGTTTTGTGCCATCATCAACGACACGGTGACGGTAGGCATGGCCGAAAACTCACCTCTCTTTGAAAAGGCTACCGAAAAGGGCGGCTATTTCTTCCGCCAGTTCCCCTTGGTGGACAACGGGAAATTAGTCGAAAACGAACAAAAGGGCAAGTCGGTGCGGCGCGCCTTGTGCCAACGTGGCGACGAGACCTTCACCATTGAGACATTGGACACCGAATCGTTCCACGACTTTGCCCAGGCTTTGGTCGACTTGGGTGTCGACAATGCCATCTACCTTATCGGTTCCAATGCCTACGGTTGGGCCACCGACGCCGATGGCCAGCGCCATGAGTTCGGTAATCCCGCTCCTCCCAAAAAGAGATGGAAAAACATCAACTATCTGGTGATGCGGAACAAGGATTGAATTATGAAATAGCGCTTCCTGACGCATTTCATACACCATAAAGCGATTTCATACAATAGCCCCGAGAAACCTTTGGCAGGTCTTTCGGGGTTGTTATTTTTGCACTCGCAAACACCAAAAAACATCAAGAAAATGAGCAACAAATCGCAAGACACCCCCACCAAGCCCACTTCAGAAAGTGGCATCAAAAAAGCCGCCCGATGGGTGGCACGCATGTTCGGCTACAAGGCCGAGAACAAGTACGCCCGTGGCGTGTGGTATGTGTTTGCCACCGCCGCCGCCGTCTTAACGCTGTATGTGGCCGTCGCGCTAACCTTCTTCATCATCCAGGAAGTGGACCGGTACAAGTACAATCGCCAGAGCAAACGCGAAGCCAACGACCCCACCTTCCTTCACGACTACCGCAACACCTACGTCAGTCCCTACATCGTCCACCACGACGGCTCGCCCAACTATCTCTATAACATGAGGACGGGCCGCCGCACCCTGACGGGCATCAACTGGTTCGTCAAGTCGAGCGATGGCGACAGCTTGGCTTGCTTCAGCTCGGGCTACGACCGAGAACGCAAACGCGGCTATTTCAACGTGTTCACGGGCGAACCCGTCATTCCGGCACAATACGACAAGGCTTGGATTTTCTCCGACGGCTTGGCCTGCGTCTACGAGAAGGGGATGCTCCATTTCATCGACCATGAAGGGGAAACAGTGATCGACAAGGAGTTTCCCTACGGCATCCGTAACGAAGACTACTGTTTCCACAACGGGCTGTGCATCATGTATGACGAAAACGGCTGCTTCGGCCTCATCGACAAGCAGGGCGAATGGGTGGTGGAGCCTGAATACTACTGGATTTCATACGACTACGAGGGCTTCTGGCTCGTTCAGGACAGCGATTATAACTATGGCCTGCTCGATGCCAAGGGACGGATGATGCTGCCCGTCGAATACGACAACATCAGCGTCTATCATGGAGACAGTTGCATCCATGTGCGTCACTTGAACCATATCAATCAAGTGCTTGATTTTGAAGGTAATGTGTTGAACTCCTGCGATTATATGAGCATTGCAACGCTGGAATACAGCAATGGCGAGTACGATGAGGACGGTGGGCTGAAAACCTACCCTGCAAATTGCATGGAATACATTACCGAAGAAATGTATCGCGGCCTGATGGACAAGCAGGGCAACATCATTACGCCGCCCATCTACAAAAGTATCAATGCCATCTCTGCCAACCGTTACCACTGCGATGGTCCCGAAGGCTCGGTGATATTGGACGACAAAGGGAACGAGGTAGGGGAGAAGCTGTAAGGATTATGAAAGTTTGAAGGGCTGCGGGGTCGTGGGGACGGCCTTGCAGCTTTTTTCACTCCACCATAATCTTCAAGATCTCTACGTCGGTCTCCTTCATGCCGAGGCGACCGAGGCGACCGATGTGGTCGATGGTCTCTTCGGCGTCGCAGCCGATGATGCCATCGCCGCCCAGCAGGTTGTCGCCGTGCTTGCTCATCTCGAAGCCGAGCAGTCCGGCCTCGACCGACAGGGCGATCTTGCCCGCGCACGAAGGCTTGGCGCCGTCGCACACGATGCCGGCGGCCATGCCGAGGGCGTTCTCCAAAGTGTGTTCGATGACATCGAGGCCGTGACCGAAGAGGAAGGCGATGCCGCAACCCGAGGCACAGCCCGCGCTGACGGCGCCACAGTAGGCCGAGAGCCTGCCGATGCCGGTCTTTTGGTGGATGGCCACGAGGTTGGAGAGGGCCACGGCGCGTATGGTGCGTTCCTCGTCGACGTTGAACTCTTCGGCGAAGGCGAGGACGGGCAGGCACACCGTCATGCCTTGGTTGCCGCTGCCCGAGTTGATGATGACGGGCATCTCGCAGCCGCTCATGCGGGCGTCGCTGCCCGCTGCGGCCCAGGCCTTGGCCTTCTGGCGGATGTCGACGCCACAACGCAGGATGGTGCTGCCCACATTGGCTCCCCAATCGTTCTTCAAGCCTTCCATGGCGATGGCCTTGTTGAAGGTCATCTGTCGCCCGATGATGGGACGCAGGTCTTCGATGTCGGCGGTGGAGGCGAAGTCGTAGATCTTGTCCATCTTGAGGCAACTGCGGTCGGTCATGTTGGCGTTGGTGTCGGAGCAGGGGCAGTCGAAAAGCGTCTCGTCGTCTTTCTTGACGCAAACGATGTTGGTGTGATGCCCCGCAATACGGACCATGGCGCTGTGTTCGCCGTCGAAGAGGCGCACGGTGACGTCCAAGCGGGCGACGCAATCCAAAGGTTTAACCACAATAGGCGTGTTTTCGAGGAAGTCGGCGATGTCTTTCTTCTGTTCGGGCTTCACGTCGGCGATGACCTCAAGCACCTTTTCGGGCTGGCCGGCCACGATGCCTGCAGCCACTGATGCCTTCAAGCCTTTCATGCCGTCGGTGTTGGGCACGATGACGCTCTTCACATTCTTGATAATGTTGCCACTGGCCTCAATCTCGACCTTTTTAGGCAGCGAGCCCAAGACTTTACGGGCTTTTGCGGCAGCGTAGGCCAGGCAAATCGGTTCGGTGCAGCCCATGGCGGGCACAAGTTCTTCCTCTAGTATATTCAAATAGGAGTTGTAAAGACAATCGCTTTTTTCCATCGTTTTGTGAATTTGGGCGCAAAATTACAAAATCGGCGCTAATCCCAGCCTTTTTGGGCATAAAAAACATTTTTTTTAATATTTCGCTTGGCGGCTCGAAAATAATCCCTAACTTTGCCCAAAATCTGAACAACATCAACTTAATTGTAGAATAAAAATAATCAATCATGAATGACAATTTCGAAACCTCCTTGAAGGCTTGGAATGAAAACGAAAAAGCCGCCAACGAACTCATCAACATCGTAGGCAAACTGTGGTATGACAAATCAGTGGAACTCATCATGTTGCGTTCGCTGCTGGTCAACCGTGGCTCGGGCAAGATCTTGAACAAGCACCTGCGTGCCGCCAATGTGTTGGGCAAGCCTGTCCGCGTGCAGGATTCGCTTCTCATCGCCAAGGCTTTGCTGGCCGAGAACTTGGCTCCGGCTCGCATCGACTTAGGCCGCCTCAACTCGGAGTGGACTGACGAGCACGAAAAGTACAATAACGACGTGACGAAGTTTGTCCGCGACAAGCTCAGCTACATCATTGATGCCGTGCCGCGCAGCAACAAGGTGCAGGACGTCATCCTCTACGGCTTCGGTCGTATCGGACGTATCCTCTGCCGCGAAATGACGGAGATGGCGGGCCGTGGCGACGCTTTGCGCGTGCGTGCCATCGTCACCCGCAAGAACTCGCCTGAGGATATTGCCAAGCGTATCAACCTGTTCCGTACCGACTCGGTGCACCGTTACTTCCACGGCGTGTGCACGCCTATTCCGGGCGAAAACGCCATGATGGTCAACGGCCAAAAGATCCTCTTCCTCGAAGCCAAGAACCCCGAGGACCTCGACTACACCGAATATGGCATCAACGATGCCTTGCTCATCGACAATACGGGTGCCTTCCGCGACCGTGAGTCGTTGTCGCGTCACCTCCAGGCCAAGGGTGTCAGCAAGGTGCTGCTCACCGCTCCCGGCAAGGGCGACATCCCGAATGTGGTTTATGGTGTCAACCAAGACACGCTCGACCTTGAGAACGAAAAGATCTTCTCGGCTGCCAGCTGCACCACCAACGCCATCGTGCCTGGCCTCGAGGTCATGCTGAAGAACTTTGGCATCGTGAAGGGCCACATCGAGACCATCCACAGCTACACCAACGACCAGAACCTCTTGGACAACTACCACAAGAAGGAGCGTCGTGGCCGCAGCGCCGCCTTGAACATGGTCATCACCGAGACGGGTGCCGGCAAGGCCGCAGCCAAGGCCATCCCCGAGCTGAAAGGCAAGCTGACGAGCAACGCCGTGCGTGTGCCTACGCCCGACGTTTCATTGGCAGTGTTAGCCCTCGACCTTGAACGTGAGACCACCGTCGAAGAGGTGAACGAAGCCTTCCGCAAGGCCTGCTTGGAAGGCAACCTCATCGAGCAGATCCGCTTCAGCAGCAACACTGAGTTCGTCAGCAGCGACGGCATCGGCGACTCGTGCGCCTGCATCTTCGACGCACCGGCCACGAAGGTCAGCGAAGACGGCAAGACCGTGATCCTGTATCTGTGGTACGACAACGAGTTCGGCTACAGCAACCAGGTGGTCCGCCTCGCCCGCCACATCGGCCAGGTGAAGAGCTATCGCTATTATTGATTAGGACGCGAGACGCGAGACTTTGGGACGCGGGACTTTCGGGTTCCGCGTCTTTTTTTGCAGGGACTCACGTCGCCTACTTACTGGTGTGCCGTCCCTACGGGACTAGGTGGGGCTGGGTGATTGGGTGACAAGATAGGGCCATTCAGGGTAATTTGGATAGGATTTGTTTCAGATTTGTTTCCCAAACCCACTTTTTTCGTATTTTTGCGCCCTATTTTGCAAAATTCTGACCCTAATGAACAATAAAAACACCCTTCTTGGTTTTGCCCTCATCGCAGCCATCCTCTTCGGCTGGATGTATTTTATGACTCCGTCGAAAGAGCAAATCGCTGAGCAACAGCGTATTCAAGACTCCATTAGACGGGCGCGGCTTGAAGAAATGGCCTTGGACTCTATGCGCCAAGCCGAACGCAAAAAAGCTGATGCACAGTTGGCAGCATTGCAAACCGACACCGCCCAATTGGCCCTCATGGACTCGGCCTCCATTGTCTTGCAGAGGCAATACGCCTTGCGCGACAAATACGGCGTGTTTGCAGGCTCGGCGGAAGGCGAGGAGCAATTCGTCACCATTGAGAACCAGCTGCAACGCCTCACTTTTAGTAACAAAGGCGGCTTCCTGAAACAAGTTGAGCTGAAGGATTACAAGACCTACGATTCGCTGCCGCTCATCCCGTTTGACCCCGAAACGGCCCTGTTTGACCTCTCGTTCTTCGCACAGAACCGCATCGTCAACACGTCGCAGTTCTATTTCAGGCCTTATGTGAACGGACGGCCCTACAACGGCGGTGACATGACGGTGGCCGAAGGCGACAGCATCGTGTTCGCCCAACGCCTTTGCACCGACGACCCCGGCAGATACATCGAGTTTGTCTACACCATCCCTTACGACAACTACATGCTTGACTTCGACATCCGCACGGTGGGCATGAAAGACGTCATCGCCAACAATGCCGACTACATGAGCATCGATTGGGCTGTCGACCTGCTGAAACAGGAGAAGAGCGCCGACCGCTTTGCCGACGAGTCGGTGTATTTCCGCTCGCTCAACGACAAGGATGTCGACCATCTTGTGGTGAACAAGGACAGCGAGCAGACCGTCACCAACAAGCTGAAGTGGATTTCGTTCAAGCAGCGTTTCTTCTGCAACGTCATCGTGGCCGACAACGGCTTCGAGAACGCCAAGATGGCCATGCAAAACCGCCGCTCCAATAACCCTCGCTACTACAAGTCGATGTCGGCCAACATCGAGGTGCCTTACGACTACAACGCCGAGACCAACCTCATCCCGATGTCGCTCTATTTCGGCCCCAACCACTTCAAGACCTTGCGCAGCTATAAGATCGGCCTCCAAGACCAAATCAACTTGGGTAATTTCTTCCTCATCCGTTGGATCAACTATGGCGTTATCGCCGTGTTCGACTGGCTCAGCCAATATGGATGGAACTACGGCATCGTCATTCTCATCCTGACCATCATCATCAAGACGTTGTTGTTCCCCTTGGCGTTCAAGTCCTACAAGTCGTCGGCCATCACCCGCGTCCTGAAGCCCGAAATGGACGCCATCAACGAGAAATATCCGAAGGAAGAGGACGCAATGAAGAAACAACAAGCCATATTGAATTTGCAACGACAAGCAGGCGTCAGTCCCGCCTCGGGATGCCTGCCCGCACTGTTGCAGTTCCCCATCCTCATCGCCATCTTCCGTTTCTTCCCTGCCAGTATCGAGTTGCGCCAACAGCCTTTCCTTTGGGCCGACGACCTCTCGACCTACGACAGCATCGTTGAGTTCCCGAAGTTCCTCGGCATGGACCACCTCAGCCTCTTCACCATCCTGATGACCATCACCACGCTCATCTATACCTATGTGAACAACAAGCAGATGGACTATTCGAGCAACCCGCAGATGAAGCCGATGAAGTGGATGATGTACCTGATGCCCATCATGTTCTTCGCCATCTTCAACAACTATTCGGCTGGCCTGAGCTATTATTATATGTTGGTCAACATCATCACCTTCATCCAGATGTTCGTCTTCCGCAAGATGATCGACGAGAACAAGGTGCGTGCCACCATCGAGGCCAACAAGAAGAAGCCCGTGAAAAAGAGCAACTTCCAGAAACGCCTCGAAGAAGCCCAAAAACAACAGGCCAAGTTGCAGCAACAACAAAAGAAACGTTGATTATGGAAAAACTTGAACAATTCATCAACGCCATCCTCGAAACGCGCAAGGTGTGGCTGCTTGAGGCCAAGGAAGGCTTCTTCGCCATGCTGGAGGACAACGACGGCGAACCTTACATGCCTCTCTGGGAATCAGAAGAATCGGCGACGCGTGCCGCCCAAGGCGACTGGGAAGGCTACTCGGTGACCGACATGGGCTTCTCCGAATTGGAGCACTGGCTCAAGGAACTGGCTTCCGACGACATCGACATCGCCGTTGCCCCTGAGTCGGACGGCGAGATCACGGCCATCTCGTCGGGCAAGTTCCGCACCTGGGTGAAGCCTTATTCCGACGACTCCTTCAAGGATGAGGACGATGACGACGACGACTTCGACTATGGCGACGGGTGGGCGCAACCGTGGAGTTAGTTTAGAGTTTGCAGTTATCAGTTTGGAGTTTGTAGTTTACAGTTGAAACTATAATGAAAAGCAAGCTCTTTGGTGTCCTTCTGCTGATCGAGACGGCGGCTTTGCTGCTGACCGCCGCAGTGGCGCTCCACTACCAACGCGTGGCAGGGGAGGGCGATGCCCGTTATTTCCTTCTCACTGCCGGGCTGACGGGTGCTGTCGGGCTTTTGCTTTACAATATCGGCAATTCGCGGAAAAAGAGCAACTTGCAGATCCGCGACACCTTCATGGTGGTCGCCTTGTCGTGGATACTGTTCTCGGTTTTCGGCATGTTGCCTTTCCTGATGTATGGCACGGTCGACAATGTGACCGATGCCTTCTTCGAGACCATGTCGGGCTTCTCGACCACGGGTGCCACGGTGCTGGGCAACATCGACCAGCAGCCGCACGGCATCCTCTTTTGGCGTAGCATCATGCAGTGGTTGGGCGGCTTGGGCGTGGTGGTGTTCACCTTGGCCTTCATCCCTTCGGTGGCCAAAGGCTCAAAGAAGATGTCGCTCTTCGCGGCTGAGGCTCCTGGCTTGAGCGTTGAGAAATTGGCCCCCACGATGGGTGCCACCTCACGCCTGCTTTGGATCATTTATATTGCCCTTACGCTGATGTGCGCCATAGCCTACGCTTTAGGTCCGATGAACAGGTTCGACGCTGTGTGCCATGCACTTACGACCATCGCCACGGGCGGTTTCAGCACCCATCAGGCCAGCATCGGCTATTTCCAATCCAACTATATTGAGTTCGTTTGCATCTTCTTCATGCTGCTTTCGGGCATCAACTTCGCGATGTACCATTTCATGTTCAATGGCCGTTTCGACGTAATCAAGAAAAACGAGGAGCTGCGTTGGTACCTGTTGGCCATCCTCATTTTCACGGTTCTTTTCATGTTGCGTTTCTATTTCGCTCCGCGTATCGATGTCATCACCGATGAGCAGCTGGCTTCGCATCCGCAGACAGAACTCGACCGTATTCGTACCTCGCTGTTCCATGTGGTGGCCTTGCTTTCGAACACGGGTTTCCAGGGCAGCAACTATGATTACGACACTTGGGGCAGGCTTTTCGTCATCCCGACCGTGGTCCTGATGATTGTGGGCGGCTGTGCCGGCTCCACCAGCGGCGGCATCAAGATGGTGCGTGTCATCGTGCTGTTCAAGTACATCAAGAAGACGGTCTATGAGCTGATCCATTCGTCGAGCGTCTACAACGTCAAGGTTTCTGGACAAATCGTCGACGACATGGCCCTGAAGCGCGTGGTGTCGTTCTTCTCGCTGTTCATCATTTTGTTCATGGTCAACGTGGTGGCGCTTTCGGCAGCGGGCATGAGCCTTGAGGACGGCGCTGTGTCGTTCCTGACCTGTTTCAGCAACTATGGCCCCGGCACGGGCATCACCGGCCCGAGCGGCACGTTCGACGGCATCTCCAACTTCGCCAAGTGGCTCCTTTCGTTCGACATGTTGGTGGGCCGTCTCGAGATATTCACCATATTGCTGCTCTTCACTCGGAGCTTTTGGCGGGCGAAGTGAAGGAATCATGCCCATCATCCCTGTTGCCGCTTGACGACGAAGAAGACGAAAAAGATGAGAATCAAAAAGACGCTTAATAAGAGGGCACCCAAAATGATGTAATACACCTTGCTAAAACTTTGGAAATACCTTGACCGAGAAGACATTGCTGGAGGGGATTTACGATTCCCGACGATGAAGCAGCAAAAGGATGCCATAGAGGCTATTTACAAGGAGTTGCAGAAGAAGCGCAAGTATGCCGACATTACCGATCTTAGTGTGGCCATCAATGGTATTGTGAACGAGCATCTGGAGTTGGAGCATTTTAATCTGTCCGAATCCAATAGCCGCCGTTTCGACATTAGCGGCATCAATTTCGATTTGCTCAGGAACGAGTTTGCCAGAAGCAAGGAGAGAAACCTGATGGTGAAAGACATACAGGAGCTGTTGCAAGAACGAATTGCCCAAATGATGAGTGCCAATCCTTCGCGAATCAATTTCTATGAGCGTTACCAGCAAATCATCAAAGACTACAACCAAGAGCAAAACCGTGCGACGATAGAAAAGACTTTCGAGGAACTGATGAAGTTGTCGCACGACTTGAGTGAAGAGGAAAAACGCTATGTGCGCGAGGGCTTCGAGAGCGACGAACAACTTTCCATGTATGACGTGCTCTTCAAGGAAAACCTGACCAAAGAGGATATCAAGAAACTCAAGAAGGTGGCTGTGGACTTGCTCGCCAAAATCAAGCAACTGCTGGAGGAGATGGACCATCCGTTCGACAAGGCCGAAACGCGGGCCATCATCAATATTGCTATTCGTGATCTGTTGTATGAGGAGTTACCGTACAGCTATCCCGACGACAGCATCGCATATTACCAGGGAGTGGTCTACGGTTATGTCTATCGGCAGTATGGCGGGGCGGCGTAAAAGCATGAACAATGTCTTTTTGTCACATTTTTCATTCTTAACTTTTTGATTTAATGACATTTTGTCATAAATCAAGCCAAAATTTCGCCAAGGTGGAATTGGTTAGGATTTTGATGGAGTTCGGGCGTTTCAAATTCGAAAATCAGAAAGGAAAAACGAAATATGAACTTCAACCAATTCACAATCAAATCGCAGGAAGCCATCAACAAGGCTATGGAAATTGCGCAGTCGCACCAAAGCCAGACGATTGAGAGCTTTCACCTGCTCAAGGGCATGATTTTGAGCGACGACTACTTGGTGCCCAACCTGATGAAAAAGTTGGGCGTCAACATGACGCGGCTCAACGAGGCCCTCGACCAGACCATCAACTCGCAACCACGCTCCAGCGGCACCGAGTTGTACTATTCCTCAGAGGTCAGCCGCGTTTTCAACGACGCTATGACCTTGGCCAAGAAGATGGGCGACGAGTACATCTCCATCGAACACCTGCTGCTGGCCATCTTCGAGAGCAACAGCATGACCTCGCAGATGATGAAAGACCAGGGCATCCGTAAGGACGACCTCGAAAAGGCCATCCAACAGTTCCGCAAGGGCAAAAAAGTGGATTCACAGGATGCCGAACAGAACTACGATAGCCTGAACCGCTTCGCCAAGAACCTGAACGAGTTGGCCCAACAAGGCAAGCTCGACCCCGTGATTGGCCGTGACGAGGAAATCCGTCGTGTGCTGCAAATCCTGAGCCGACGCACCAAGAACAACCCTATATTGATAGGTGAGCCTGGCGTGGGTAAGACCGCCATCGTGGAGGGCTTGGCCCAGCGTATCGTCAACCGCGACGTGCCGGAGAACCTGAAGACAAAGACCGTGTTCAGCTTGGACATGGGCGCCTTGCTCGCCGGCGCAAAATACAAGGGCGAGTTTGAGGAACGTCTGAAGAACGTCGTCAAGGAAGTCGTGGACAGCGACGGCGAGGTCATCCTGTTCATTGATGAGATCCACACCTTGGTAGGCGCAGGCGGTGGAGAAGGCGCCATGGACGCGGCCAATATTTTGAAGCCGGCTTTGAGCCGTGGCGAGCTGCGTGCCATCGGTGCCACCACCTTGAAGGAATACCAGCAGTATTTCGAGAAGGACAAGGCATTGGAGCGTCGTTTCCAGAAGGTCATGATCGACGAGCCTGACGAGGCTTCGGCCATCAGCATCTTGCGTGGCCTGAAGGAGCGTTATGAGACGCACCACCACATCCGTATCTTGGACGAGGCCATCATCAGCGCCGTGCAGCTGTCGGTGCGTTACATCAGCGACCGTTTCCTGCCCGATAAGGCCATCGACCTGATCGATGAGGCTGCTTCGCGACTGAGGCTGCAAATTGACTCGATGCCTGAAGAACTTGAGGACGTGGAACGCGCCATCCGCCAGTTGGAAATCGAGCGCGAAGCCATCAAGCGTGAGAACGACACCAAGAAGGTGGAGGAGATAGGGAAGGAGATTGCCGAACTCAACGACAAACGTTCCGCCATCAAGGCCAAGTGGGAGACCGAACGCAACTACGTGGAACTCATCCAAAAGGAAAAGAGCAATATCGAGACCTACAAGCATCAAGCTGAGGTGGCTGAGCGCGACGGCGACTACGGCCGTGTGGCAGAACTGCGTTACGGCAAGATCCGCGAGGCTGAGGCTGCCATCGAGAAGGCCAAGGCCGACTTGCGCAAGGCCCAAGGCGACCACCCGTTGGTGGACGAGGAAGTCGGTGCCGACGATGTGGCTGAGATCGTGTCGCGTTGGACGGGCATCCCGGTCAACAAGATGATGCAAAGCGAGCGCGAGAAGCTGTTGCATCTCGAAGACGAACTGCACAAGCGTGTGGTGGGTCAGGACGAGGCCATCACTGCCGTAAGCGACGCCATCCGTCGTAGCCGTGCGGGCTTGCAAGACGCCAAACGTCCTATCGGTTCCTTCATCTTCATGGGTACCACGGGTGTGGGTAAGACCGAGTTGGCCAAGGCTTTGGCTGAGTTCTTGTTCGATGACGAGAACGCCATGGTGCGTATCGACATGTCGGAGTATCAGGAGCGTCACACGGTGTCGCGACTCATTGGAGCGCCTCCAGGATATGTGGGCTATGAAGAGAGTGGCCAACTGACTGAGGCCGTGCGTCGTAAGCCTTACAGCGTCATCCTATTGGATGAAATCGAGAAGGCACACCCCGACGTGTTCAACATCCTGTTGCAGGTGCTGGACGACGGTCGTTTGACCGACAACAAAGGACGTACGGTGGACTTCAAGAACACCATCGTCATCATGACCTCCAACATTGGCGCCAACATCATCCAGGACAACTTCGCCCACTTGACCGACGCCAACGCTGAGGAAGTCTTCGAGAAGACTCGCAACGAAGTGATGGAGCAGCTGAAGCAGTTCATGCGGCCTGAGTTCTTGAACCGTGTCGACGACATCATCATGTTCAAGCCTTTGGACGAGAACCAGATTGCCGACATCGTCAGGATGCAGTTCCGCAGCGTGCAGAAGATGCTGAAGGCCAACGACATCAGCATCGACATCACCGATGCCGCCGTTGACTTCATCGCCCGCCAGAGCTACAACCCGCAATATGGTGCGCGTCCTGTGAAGCGTATGATGCAGCGTGAGTTGCTCAACTCGCTCTCGAAGATGATTCTTGCCGACAGCGTCGACAAGACGAAGACCATCATCGTCGATGTGAGCGGCGACAGCTTGATTTTCAGGAATTAAGCGTTCTTTATCGGAATAAATTAGCCAAGGAGGGCAAAAAGGCTCTTCTTGGCTTTTTTTGTGACCTTTGGTTACTCCAAAATGCGAACCATTATTTTGCGCCAAAAATCATCGTTCCCTGTTGCGTCATTCCCCAAAACTTCTTATCTTTGAAGGCCGAAAATCAAGACCTAACCCGTTTTGATAATCAGGCCATTAGAGTCCTGAAAGGACGAAAAGATGTCAAACGGGCGATTTCAATCCCCGCCTAGTCAAAAAGTCCTGAAGGGACGACAACTGCAAACTGACAACTGAACAACTGCAAACTGAACAACTGACCAACTGCAAACTGAAAATATGTTCTTAGTCTTCGATACAGAGACCACGGGTCTCCCCAAAATAGAAAATGCACCGCTGACCGACTTCGACAATTGGCCCCGTATGGTGCAATTGGCTTGGCAAGTCCATGACGACAAAGGCCGTTTCGTGGAAAACCACAACTATCTCGTTCAGCCCGAAGGGTTTGAGATTCCCATTGCCGCCAAAATGGTGCACGGCATCTCAACCGCCCATGCCCTGAAATATGGACGACCGCTCAACGAGGTGCTTGATCTTTTCATGGCTTCGGCAGCTAAGGCGAAATATCTCGTTGGCCACAATATCAGCTTCGACCTCAATGTGTTAGGCTGTGAGTTTTTGCGTTGCGGACGAGAGAATCCCTTGCGCCAGTGGCAAATCGTCGACACGATGTCGGACAAGGTGACTGAGTTTTGCCAGTTGCCAGGCGGCAAGAACGGCAAGTTCAAGTCGCCGAGGTTAGAGGAAATCCACCAGATTTTGTTTGGTGCGAAGTTCGATTCGGCCCACAACGCTTCTGCCGATGTGCAAGCCACGGCTCGCGTTTTCTTGGAGTTGGTGCGTCGCGGCATCATCGACGAACAGGCTTTGCGTGTCGCCCCGCAGTTCATGGCCGATTTTCGTGCAGCCAATACCGATGTGATTCAGCCTGCGGAAATCGTGGTCGTACCCAACTATGATGCTGACGAAGAGGAAGTTGACAACGAGCCTGAGTTCGGCAACTATGTCCCGATGCACTTCACCCACCTTCACGTCCACTCGCATTATTCCATGCTCGATGGCATGTCGAAAGTGCCCGATTTGGTGGCGAAATGCAAGAAAAACGGCATGTACAGCATTGCCCTCACCGACCATGGCAACATGTTCGGCATCAAAGACTTGGCTGATACCGTGAACAAGGAAAACGGCAAGGTGAAGGATGCCATCAAGGAGCAACAGGCCATCAACGAGAAACCTGAATCCACTGAGGAGGAAAAGATTGCGGCTCAAGAACAGATTGAGAAACTGAACAAGCAGTTCTTCAAGCCTATTTTCGGTATCGAGACGTATTGTGCGCCTGTCAGCATCGACAAGCGCGATGGCAGGCAAGACCGTGGATGGCATCTTATTCTATTGGCGAAGAACAAGGCGGGTTACCACAGCCTTTGCAAACTGAGCTCCATCGCCTACACCGAAGGTTTTTATTACAATCCGCGCATCGACCACGGCCTTTTGGAGAAATACCACGAAGGCGTGATTTGCAGCTCGGCCTGCCTTGCTGGCGAGGTGCCGCAGAAAATCATGAACGGCGACATGGTGGGGGCGGAGCAGAGCATCCAATGGTTCAAGAACCTCTTTGGTGACGACTATTACCTTGAGATACAACGTCATAAAACCGACAAACCAGGTGGCGATACGGAGGTTTATGAGCGCCAAAAGGAAGTGAACAAAATCATCTTGCAGTTGGCGAAGAAATACAACGTCAAGGTCATCGCGACCAACGACGTCCACTTTGTGGAGGAGGAACACGGCGAGGCGCACGATCGTCTCATCTGCCTCAGCACAGGCAAGGACATCGACGACCCGACGCGAATGCACTACACCAAACAGGAATGGCTGAAGACACCCGAAGAGATGGGACATATCTTCTCCGACCATCCCGAAGCCTTGGAAAACACACAAGAGATTGTCGATAAAGTTGAGACCTACAGCATTGATTCCGACCCGATTATGCCAGTGTTTCCTATTCCGGAGGAATTTGGGACGGAGGAAAGCTATAGGCAGAAATTCACCGAGGAAGACCTCTTCAACGAGTTCACGCGCGACGAGCATGGCAACGTGATCATGTCGCAAGAGGCCGCAGAGAAGAAGGTGAAGAAAATGGGCGGCTACAATCGTCTGTATCGTATCAAGCTCGAAGCCGACTACCTGGCCAAACTGACTTGGGAGGGTGCGCACAAACGCTATGGCGAAAACCTCACCGAGGAGCAAACCGAACGCATCAAGTTTGAGTTGCATGTGATGAAGACCATGGGTTTCCCGGGCTACTTCCTCATCGTGAGCGACTACATCCGTGCGGCCCGCGAGGAGTTGGGCGTTTCGGTGGGACCAGGCCGTGGTTCTGCGGCAGGTTCAGTTGTGGCTTATTGCTTGAGAATTACTGACTTAGACCCATTGAAATACGACTTGCTGTTTGAGCGTTTCCTCAACCCCGACCGTATCTCGCTGCCTGATATCGATGTCGACTTCGACGACGATGGCCGCGAGCGCGTACTCGATTGGGTTACAAACAAATACGGAAAGGAGAAGGTAGCGCACATCATCACATACGGCACCATGGCAGCTAAGTCGGCCATTGCCGATGTGGGACGCGTGCAGAAGGTGCCGCTTTCGACGGTGAACGAAATCAAAAGCTTCATTCCCGACCGTGGCTTCGACGAGGCGCAGGTGAAGGCCGTCGATGGCGAGCTGCCCAAGAAGATGCCCAAGGTCAACCTGAAGAACTGTTACAAATATGTGCCCGAGCTGCATAATTTGCTCGAAGGCAACGATCCCAACATCTCCTCGATGCTGACCTACGCTGAGGAGTTGGAAGATACCAACCGACAAATTGGTATTCATGCCTGCGGCGTGATTATTGGCGCTCAAGACCTTACGGATGTGGCACCTGTGGCCACCGTCGAGGATAAGGCAACGAAGAACAAAGTCGTTGTCACCCAATACGATGGTCATGTCATTGAGACTGTGGGCCTCATCAAGATGGACTTCTTGGGACTCAAGACCTTGACCTTGATTAAGGATGCTTTGCGCAACATCAAGAAAACCAGAGGAATAGAAATCGATATTGACCATATCCCGATTGACGACAAGGAGACCTACGATCTGTATTGTTCGGGACATACCATCGGCACGTTCCAGTTTGAATCGCCCGGAATGCAGAAGTATCTGCGTGAACTTCAGCCTTCCGTTATTGGCGATATTATTGCTATGAACGCCCTCTATCGTCCCGGCCCGATGGACAACATCCCCGACTTCATCGCTCGCAAACAAGGTCGGCAGGAAATCAAGTACGACTTCGCCTGCATGGAGAAATACTTGAAGGACACCTATGGCATTTGCGTCTACCAAGAGCAGGTGATGTTGCTCTCGCGCGAGTTGGCCGACTTCACGAGAGGTGAGTCCGATACCTTGCGTAAGGCAATGGGTAAGAAGCAGTTGGCAAAGATGGAGGAGCTTTACGGCAAGTTCATGAAACAAGGCGTGGCCAAACTGACCAAGACCGAGAACCTGTCCGAGGATGAGGTGAAGAAACGCCTCGAAAAGATTTGGGAGGAATGGAAAAAGTTCGCTTCCTACGCCTTCAACAAATCGCATGCGGCCTGTTACAGCTGGGTGTCGTACCAAACGGCCTACCTCAAGGCGCATTATCCCGCCGAGTTTATGGCTGCGGTGCTCAACAACGAGTTGGGCGACATCAAGCAGGTCAACTTCATGACTGAGGAATGCAAGCGCATGAAAATTGCCGTGTTGGGTCCTGATGTCAACGAGTCGGAATACAAGTTCTCCGTCAACGACAAGGGCGAGATACGCTACGGCATGGGTGGCATCAAGAACGTGGGCGAGGCGGCTGTGGCCGGCATCGTGGCCGAACGCGAAGCCAACGGCAAGTTCAAGGATTTCGCCGACTTCGTGATGCGCGTGGCGGATAAAGGGCTTAATGTCAGGGCATTGGAAAGCATGGGCATGGCAGGCTGTTTCGACAGCTTCAAGGGATTCCATCGCGCCATGTTGTTCTATATTGCGCCTAACGAGTCGGCATCGTTTTCAGAGAAAGCCATGCGCATGGTGGCGTCGTTCAACGAAAGGAAAAACTCATCACAGATGGACCTCTTCGGTTTCGGCGACGAGGGTGGGGCAGAGGAGACCTTCAGCATACCGTTGCCACAGTGCGAGCCGTGGTCGAAGATGAAGGAATTGGAGATGGAGAAAGAGGCCTTGGGCTTCTATATCTCTTCCCACCCGATGGAGGTCTATCACCTGCCTTTGAAGTATTTCGCCAACTGCAACGTGGAAAGGCTGAAGTTGGCCATGAACGACGTGGAGAAAAACCAAAAAAGGGCCGTGCGCCTTGGCGGACAAATCACACGTGCTGAGGAGTTTACGGCAAAGAATGGCAATCCCTATGGGCGTTTCACCATCGAAGACCAAAGTGGTGCCTTGCAATTTGCCTTGTTTAAGGAAAATTATCTGAATTGCAGGAACTTGCTGACAGTCAATTCCTTCGTGATGCTTTATGGTGTTTTGGACCGTCCTTTCCCGAGGGCTGGTCAAGACCCGAGTGTGGCACCCGCATCGCTTGAGGTGCGTTTCAGCGAGGTGCGGTTGCTCGACTCGCTTCTGGAAAGCACATCCAAGACCATCTATGTCAAGCTCAATGTGGCCGAAATGAGCGAGGATGACATGATGAGCTTTATTGATGTTGTCAAGAAAAACCCTGGGAAACAGAACTATAAGATTCATCTTCATGACCCGTTTGGCAAGAAATCCTGCAACATGACCCCAGCCAAAGCTGGCGTGAATGCCCAGGAGGTTTTGCCGCTCTTCGAGAAGATGCCGTTTGTGGAGTTTGATTTGCGGTGATTAATTGTTGCATGTTGAGAATTTTTATTATCTTTGCAGACCTAAATTGAAAATTAGAATCATTATAAACTAAACAGAAAAAGAAAATGGCAGTAATTCAAATGACTGACGACCGTTTTGAAGAGGTCGTCCTGAAATCGGAACTCCCTGTGATGGTGGACTTTGGCGCCACTTGGTGTGGTCCTTGCAAGAAGGTTGAACCCATCGTCGAGGAACTCTCGGAAGACTATGCCGGCAAGATGATTGCCGTGAAGTGTGACGTCGAGGAATGCCCTGGCACCGCCGGAAAATATGGCATCATGAACATCCCCACCGTGCTTTACTTCAAGAATGGCGAGCCCGCCGACAAGAACGTGGGTGCCGCCCCGAAGAAGGTGTTTGTGGAGAAATTAGAGAAGCTTTTATAAAATTGACTGAGGACAAAAGACTGAGGACTTGAGGCTGGTGTCTTCCGCGTCCTAAGTCCTCTGTCTTATGTCGTTAAATCCATGTCTTTTTCAATTGATAGGAACCGACTGACCCAGTTCGGCAGCCTTGAGTTTTTGGCACGACAAATCGTGGAGGGATTCATTACGGGTTTGCACAAGAGTCCTTTCCATGGTTTTTCTGTGGAGTTTGCCGAACATCGCCTGTACAATACGGGCGAGCCCATCCGTCATATCGACTGGAAACTTTATGGCCGCACGGAGAAACTCTTTGTCAAACGCTACGAAGAGGAGACCAACTTGCGTTGTCAGCTCGTCATTGACCAAAGTTCGAGCATGTGCTTTCCCGTGAGGCAGAAGGTCGATTTCGAACACCCCAACAAACTCTTTTTCTCCATCTATGCCGCTGCTTCGCTCATGGAGCTGATGCACCGCCAGCGTGATGCCGTTGGCCTCGATTTGTTTGACGACAAAATCGTATTCCACGAGCCTGCGAAGTCTTCCATGGTTCACAATAAACTGATTTATAGTGAGCTGGAGAAACTGATTGATACTTACGACAAAAACAACAGAAAGTCCACTTCGACACCGCAATGCCTTCACCAAATCGCGGAGATGACGCACCGTCGCAGCCTTGTGGTGATTTTCACCGACATGCTTGATGGCTTGGACGACTACCAGCCGATGTTTGAGGCGTTGGAACACCTTAAATATAATAAGCACGAGGTCATCCTGTTCCATGTTTTCGACTCGAACTTGGAGCAGAACCTCGACTTTGAGAATCGCCCATACCGTTTCGTCGATTTGGAGACGGGCGACACCTTGAAACTCAATCCCATAGAGGTGCAAGAGGCCTACAAGAAAATCATGACCGAGCGCAAGGAAGCCTTGTTGCGCCATTGCTACCAGTATCAAATCGACTATGTCGAGGCCGACATTAATAAGGACTACAATCAGGTCCTGACGAGTTATTTAATCAAGCGGACGAAACTGCATTGAGAAGTGAGAGCACAAAAAAAGTCCGAGAGCCACGCTCCCGGACTTTTTGTTTCCCCCGAAGGGGAAGGGAATTACTTACCTAACTTATATATTTACTTGACAATTACTTTCACGGAAACCTTGTTCTGGTTGTTTTCCATGCAGATGATATAGACGCCAGCGGCAAGGCTGTGGCTGATGCGCTCGGTGCTGCCCGCGTTGATTTGGTGTTGCATCATCGGCTGGCCAAGGATGTTGTAGACGGTCATCATGAAGTGGGTGCTTTCGCCATTTTCAATGACAAACTCTTGGTCAGCACTCCAAACCTTCACGTTGGCGACGGTTTCTTGCTCTTCAACGCCGTCGTAGGTCAGGTCGATGAAGATGGGTTCATCGAGGCCATTGGTCGGGTTGACGGTATTGGCTTCGGGATGCCACTCGCCGTTTTCAGCGTAGTAGTCATTGATGACATAGCTCTCCATGTCCAAGATCCAAATGACGTTGATGCCGTTTTCGTTGTCGTTGGGCAGGATGCCACCAAACCAACCGTCGTTGCCGGCCACTTCCTCTTTGTAGAAATTGGCGTATTGGTTGATGCCGCCGTAGTCGATGCCCGTGGTCTCAATTGGGGTAGAGTAGGTGGGACGCCAGTCGTCGTCGGTGGCAAACATCATGGCGAAGGTCATCGGGGCCTCGTCGCTCTTGGCGTAGAAGGCCGAGCCGCTGTATTCGTCGATTTCGTTGCCGAAGTTGAGCACAGTGGCATAGTCTTCGGTGGTGAAGGTGCGGGCCACCGTGGTGCCGTCGTGACCGTCGTTGAGGCGGATGCGGAGGTAGACATGGTTGCCGGGCGTGAAGCGGGCGTTAGCGGTAGGCTCGTTGATGAACCAAGCGAAGCCTTCGCCGTTTTCGTCGGTGGTGAACTCGCCGTAGCCGCCTTCGGTGGCAAGGCTCGGGCTGGTGCTGCGATAGAAGCCTTCCACGTTGGCGTAAATCACGTTGCCAGCGCCAGCGGTCTCGGGACCGTCGTTTGCGTCGACGAACTGGTTGGTGTAGCGATAGGTGGTGTTCGGCTCAAGGTTCTCAAAATAGACAGCCGTGGCCACAGGCACGCGGTTGTTGTTCGAGCCGTTGTTGCCTTGGATGTAATAAGGCATGAAGGCATCGCTGATGGCGGGTTGGTTGGCGCTGAGCACTTCGCCGGCAAGTGAAACGGTAATGTTGACTCCCGAAGGCTCCTCAATCAAAATGGAACCGCTGTATGAGCCAATGGTGTCGCCCCACAGTCTGACATAGACAGTGGTAGGCTCGAGAGTCAGGGTTTCGTCGAGTTCGATGTACAAGGTGTTGCTGGTGTATTCCTCACCGTCGAGCGACATCTCGAAACCGTTATAGATGAGGTCGCCAAGGCTGAGGTAAATACCGCCATAGCCACCGCCAGGCAGTGGCAGGAAGTTGCCGCCCGTGAGCGTGAAGGTCACGGCCTCGGAAGGCCCTTGCTCAACAATGTGGGTCAGGCCGCTCAAGGCGTTAGGCGTGGCCACAAGGTAAGGCTCGGTGCTGCCGCCGCCCGAAACGAGCAGGATGTCATCCACTTCCCAGCCAGCGGCTTCGGTCTCAGTGCTGGTGTACTTGAAGGCGATGTAGCAGTTCGTGCCGCTGAAACCGTCAAGGCTGATTTCGCCCGATTCGGTCCAAGTCCAGCTGCCTTGTGAGAGTGTGCATTCGATTTCTTGCCAAGTGGCTTCGGTCGGGTCTTCGCCGTCATAGTCGTTGGAGAAGTAGACCTCGATGTCGGGGCCGTTGTAGTTCTTGGCGGTCACGAAGGTCAGCACCACGTCGCTGTAGCTGTCCAAGTTGAAGGCGGGTGAGATGAGCCAGTCTTCGTTGACGCCTTGTTGGTAGGCGTTCATGTAGGCGTAATGGTTGCCGTTATGTTGGGCAATGGTCCAATGGGTGGTGTCGCCCAAAACGCTCACCTCAGTCCAGCCGTGCCAATCCTCTTCCCAGTCTTGGTTGAAGATGATGGTGAGGCCAGCTTGGATGTCATATTCGGCACTGACCACGGGGCTGTCGTTGTAGTCTTCCTTCTCGGCGTAGGCCCAAATGGTCATGCTTTCGTCGACGGTGATGGCTTCTTCGTATTCGTTCCACGGACCGTTCTCCGAATCAAGGCTGTAGTAGATGGTGGCACCATCGGTGGCGCAGCTCAGGGTGACGTCTTGGGTCTCGTAATAGGTGCCAGCGGCAGGCTCGAAGGTCGGGGCAGCCACGGTGGGCGTGCCGCCTTCGCCTTGCATGAAGATGTCCAAGAAGAAGTTGCATTCACCGCTCGTCATGTTGCCTGTGGAGTAGGCTTTCAGTACGCTCTCGTTTTCCGTCACGCGCAGGGCCATGGCGCGGGTGTCGCTTTCGAAGTTGACGATGTTGAAGCCGAAGTATTCGGGCACCAAGCTCTCGGGAGCCGAAATGCCCGTCGAAATCGTCCAAACGGTCTTGTTGCCGTTCATCACGAAGTTGGTGCCGCTGTTGCCGTAGCCAATCATGTCGCCGTTGGCGTTGGTGAAGGTGTAGCCATCGGCGGTCACGTCAACGGTCCAGTAGTAGCTGTCTTCGTCGGCCATGATAGTGGCGGGGATGGTTTCGTCGCTGCCGTTCATCGTGCTGGTGAACTCGGTGGTGGTGAGCTTGCCGCTCGTCAGCGTGTTGGCTGCGGCAAGGTAGGCATTGGCGGTCTCGTTGTAGCGTGCCGCGAGGATGACGCGGTTGCCGGCCACGAGTTGGCTCATGTCGCTGATGCGCACGTAGTCGCCGCCAGGAACGGGTTGTTCGGTCACGGTGCCGCTTAAAGCTACGGAGGTTTCGTCGGATGAAGAGGCAGAGATTTCAATAGTTCCAGTAAATTGTCCAACCGCTGGACCATTCATTCTCACATAAATCGGGGTCGGTTCCAGGGTGCCATCGATGCCGTCAATGTAAACCTGCGATGAGAAGGTCTCGTTGTCAAGAGACACTTCGAATTCATTCTCGCTGGACTGGATGATGACGGAGCCGGTCGAGCCGCCACCTGGGGCAGGGCCGATGTTGACACCCGACAAAGTGAAGTATTGCGATGCGGAAGGGCCTTCGCCAACCACATGCGTAAACCCTGACAGTGAATTGGGCGTTACGGTGAGATTAGGCACATAGGTGGTTCCCACAAGCATGATGTCGTCCACCTCCCAAGCGGCTGCCTCGGTTTCAGTTGAGGTGTATTTGAAAGCGATGTAGCAGTTGTGGGCAGGATAGGGGGTGATGCTGATCGGTATTTCGCCTGACTCAACCCAAGTGTAAGAACCTGGCGACATGTTGTAGTCGAAGGTCCACCAAGTGGCGGTTGTCGGATCAACGCCGTCATAGTTGGTCGAGTATTTCAGTTCCAAATCCGGGCCTGTGTAGTTCTTTGCGTTTCTGAACGTTAGATACACCTCACCGTAATCGTGCATGTTGAAGCCTGGCGAGATGCACCATTGTTCGTTGACGCCGCCGTTGTAGCCGTTGGCGTAGGCGTAGTGGTTGCCTTGATGTTGTTCGACAGTCCAAGGCTTGCTGCCTTCCACGGTCACGAAGGTCCAGCCGTTCATCTCGCCTTCCCAGTCTTGGTCGAAGATGACGACCATACCTGTCTGGATGATGTATTCGGCCTCGGCGATGGCGCTGTTGTCATAGCCTTCCTTCATGGCGATGGCCTTGAGGGTCGTGGTCTCATTAATATTAATAGGTGTGCTGTAGACGGGGCTGTTTTCCGTCGGGTCGGTGCCGTCCATGGTGTAGTGGATGGTGGCTCCGTCGGTGGCGCAGGCGATGCTTACGGTTTGTTCCTCAAAATAGGTGCCGGCTTCGGGGGTGAAGGTAGGCGTGGCCACAACGGGAGTGGGCGGGACAGGCGGTTCACCGCCTTCGGTCTTGACGAAGATGTCTAAGTAGAAGTTGTAGTCGCTGCTACTCAGATTGTTGGAATGGTACGGGCCGAAATTATGGCTGCTGTTCAGGGCGAAGTGTCTCAACTCGTTGTTTACGTTGGTGATGATATAGCCCGTATAGTTGGGTACCATCGTGGCCTCGCCAGAGGTGGCGCTTTCGATGCTCCATTCGGTGTTGTCGCCGCCAGTGGCGAAGTTGGTGCCGCTGGTGTAACCCATTACCTCGCCGTTGTCGTTGGTGAAGGTGTAGCCGTTGGCAGTGGTGTTGACCACCCAGTAGTAGGTGGCTTCTTCGTCGGCGATGGTGGCGGGCAGCACTTCATCATTTCCCGACATGGCTGAGGTGAAGAGTACGCCGGTGGGTTTGCCTGTTGTGGCGGCGGTCATGGCGTAATAGTTGGTGGCATTCTCGTCGAAGCGAGCGGCAACGACGATATAGGCGCCTTCGGTCAGTTGGCTGAGGTCGCTGATGCGCACATAATTGCCTTCAACGGGAGTGGGCGGAGGTGTGGGTTGGCCGCCAGTGACGGTGCCGCTGACGTTGATAAACAGCGTGTCGGCGTTTTCCGAAACGGCATAGATCTGTTCGTTGTAGTCGCCTGCCTCAAGGTTGGCTTTCATCCTGACGCTGATGTTGATGTCGTAGAAATGGCCTGAGTTGGGGATGTAAATCATGGCCGGGTTTTCGGGGCGGAACATCGAGCTGGGCATCGTCGACACCTCGAAACTCTCCGAAGGATAGACGGCCACGTTGTCGGTCAGATGGTCGCCACTGATGAGGAAGGAGGCCACTTCCGAAGGGCCGCCTTGCTCGTATTCGTAAGTGAAACCGCTGAGCGAAGTGGGGTTGGCGATCAGTACGGGACGATGGGTGTAGGCCACGTCGTCGGCACTGACCACGCGCAGTTGCAGCGTGCCGTTGTAGCAACTGACGATGCCTGTCAGGGTCACCCAGTCGCCTTGAATCATGCCGGGCACGTTGGGGATGCGGTAGACGATGAGGCTGTTGCCGTCTTGCGTGAGGGTGGTGTCTCCGTTGGTGTTGATGGCACCGATGACGGCTTGCTCGATGGTGACGCGGGTGGATTGAATCATGTTGCTGCCGCTGAAGTCGTCGTTGATTTCGGCGATGGTGTGAACGGAGGGTTCGGGAAGCGTGTTGCCTGTCGAGACGACGGCAAACACATTGGCGTTGTTGCCTGCGATTCCAGTGAGTTCAACCAAGTTGTTGTAGGTGGTCTTTTTGCCATAGGTGCGCACCATGTCGCCGATGGCAAGGGTGGTGGGCACCGTGTTGCTGTTCATGTAAAGGTCGATGCCGGCGGTGGCGTCTTGGATGTAGACGTTGCGACCGTCGATGAAGATGACGGTGCCTTCCACGCAGGCGTAGTCGTTGTCGGCCAAGGCGCGGGCCTCGGCGATGGCGATGGGCTCAACGATGGTGTAGGTGGCCTCGGCAATGGGGCTGTTTTGGTAGCCCGCTGCGACGGTCATGGCCTTGACGGTGGTCGTGCTGCTCACCGTGATGGGCTGGCTGTAGACCGGACTGTTTTCGGTAGGCTCAGTGCCGTCGGTAGTGTAATGGATGCTTGCGCCTTCGGTGGTGCTGCTGATGCTGACCGTTTGTGCGGTGATGAAGCTGCCGCCGGTGGGAGAGAAGGTGGGCGCGATGGCCACAGGCTGTTCGTTCACCGTGCCGCTCAAGGCGATGCTGGCGTTGAGGTCGCCCGAAACGAGGGTGATGCTGCCTGTGTGTGCACCTACGGTCAGGTTGGCTTTCATCCGTACATAGACGGTCTTGTTGTCGATAACACCTTCAGTGGGGATAAGGCTTACCGTGTTGAAATAGAACCCAGTAGGTTCTGTCGTGACCTCAAAATCTTGCGAGGGCGTGACGGTGATGTTGTTTTGCAGGTTGTTGCCCGAAACGGTGAAGCTTTGTGTTTGCGACGGGCCGGCACCGAAAACGTATTGGAAGCCTTCGATTTGGTTGGTCGAGACGGTCATTTGCGGATTGCCAGGAGTCTCAATGGTGAATGTGGCTTCAGCAATTTCGCTTTCGAGATAGCCTTCTTTCCAGGCTTTGGCCTTCACGGTGGTGGTTTCATTGATGTCGAGCGGATTAAGGTAAGTTGCGCTGTTCTCGGTGGGGTCGCTGCCGTTGGTGGTGTAGCGGATGGTGGCGCCCTCGGTGGCACAGCTGATGCTCACGGTTTGGGCTTCAGTGTAAGTGCCGCCTTCCGGTGTGAAAGTCGGGGTGGCCACGGTCTCTTGGGGTTGGGTGCCTTCTACTGTGTAAAAAAGACCGCTTACAAATTGTACAAATCTATTTGAGTTTGTGGAGTTAGTAACATTGTAGATTAGTTTAAAATACATGTTTTCCCAACTCATGTTGTTAGGCTTGGTGAATGTTGTAGTTGCCGATGCAGCAAACTCACCGGATAATATGCTAATGGGGTTACTGAAATCAGCATTGGATGAAACAACTAAAGTCAGAGAATTAACGGTGATGTTGTTTGCAGTACCATGTTCTATTTCAATTTTCGAAATGTCGTCCGTGATGGGAGTTTTAGAATAAAGCTCACGGTCAACATTAGTAATGTTCTTGCCTCCGATTCGCCATGGAAGCATTTGGGAGTTGCCAGTCAGGTTCCATGTGATGCCATCTATTTCGATATCGCAATTCCCTGCATAGCTGTTGTTACTTCCTTCTGTGGGAGTTAAAGTGTAGGCGACTATTTCATCGCGATATTGTCCCCACGAAGTCATTCCCGTCAACAGCAAAACCGCTGTCAACAAAATAGTTAGTTTTTGTTTCATACGAATGAAAATTAATTATTTGATACTTAATGATTTAACTTGAATAAGTTCGTTTCCGAACAAGGTTTCAAAAGTAGTAAATTGTCGTTGATGAAAGGCTTTGGATTTCATTAACTTATCAACAATTTATCAACATTGGACTGTTGAAAACTTTTTTTGGTTTTGAGGGCAAAAAAAAGAGACGCCATGTGTGAATGACGTCCCTTTATTAAGGTTCGGATGCTTGATGGCTTAGAAGTTGAAGCCGAGGCCCACGAAGAAACCGTTGGCTTTCAGCGTGGAGTAGTCGCTCTTGTCGAGGTCGATTAAACCGAGACGATAGCCGCCAAACAGGTTGAAGCTGCTGAATCTGATGTCAGCGCCAAACACGGCATAAAGGTTGAAACGGTTCAGTGAGCTGTTGTCATCATACCAGTTTGTGGTGTGCGAGGTGCCGGCAATTGAGGTCTTGGTGTTGCCGACAACGGCGAGCGACAACATTGGTCCCACGAAAGGTGCAATGGAAAGATCGCGGTTGATGCTGATGTCATAATTGAGCAAAATAGGAACGTCAACCAGTAATTGGGTGCTCTTTCCTGTACCAAAGCCAAAGATGGCATCGCCACTTTTTATGTTCATTCTAAGTTGGGCACCTGCTGCCACGCCAAGCCCTTTTGTCAGGTTGACATTCTTGCTGAAACCCAGGCCGAAGCCTTGAAAATTCCAGGGGGAATTGCTTTCGACGAATGTTTCGGGGGCATAACCCACATAGACCATGTTTTGTGCCTGCGCTTTTCCGGCAACGAACATTGCGGCCACGAGAGCCACGATAGCTAATGCTTTTTTCATTTTGGTTATAGATTTAGTTTAATACGTATTCAATCCTTGGTTTGATGCTTTTCGCGGCAAAAGTACAAAGGATTTTGATGCCAAAAACAGATTTCCGCAAAAATCATGCCTGTTTTTCACCAGCAACCGAGAAGGCATCAACCACCTTGCCTTTTTTCTGAACATTTTCCTTGCATTTGGTGAAAATTAGTATCTTTGCCGCGTTATAACACATTTTTGAGATGAAAAAAGTAGTTCGAACTGTTTGCATCGGTGTGCTTTCGGGATTGGCCTTTCTGGCGGCTTGCACCACAACCAACGGCTTGTCGCGAAAGGAACGCAAGCAACTCATCAAGGAGCGCGACGCCATCCAAGACATGCTGACGCGTCGCGAGGGCGCGGCTGTGTATGGCTCGCCTGAGATCATTGCCCGATATGGTGCTGAGACCTATCGTCTCAGAAGCCAACTCGATTCCATCAATGCCAAGTTGGGCGTAAACGTGGATTTGGAAAAGAGTGCCCGACGTGTGGCTTTGCAGGAACGCATCGTTGAACTCCAAGAGGCGCTGCAACGCCGCGAGGGTGCCTGTGTTTATGGCTCGCCAGAAATCATCGAGGAATATAGCAAGGAGACCCAACGGATGAGGGATGAACTTCAGTCAGTCCGCAAGGAATTGAATGAATTGAATGCTCCGCAAGGCAAGATTAATCAAGGCGCAACGGAAACTTTATACGGTAGTCCCACGCTATGAACCGCATCGACGTTTGAAGATTATGAGTGAACGTCTCGGTTTTTATAAGAAGGTGATGCTCGAACTCAATCATCAGGTGCTGCAACAGCGCATCGATGAGCACGAGCTGCACCAGCTGTTTTGGGAATGCACGCTGCGCTGCAATCTCAATTGCCGTCATTGTGGCTCCGACTGCCGCATGCTCTCCGAAAAGGACGACATGCCCTTAGAGGATTTCCTCAAGGTGATCGACGAGGTGCGTGCCCATCAAGACCCCGCCAAGGTGATGGTCATCACCACGGGCGGCGAACCCACTATGCGGCAGGACTTGGCGCATTGCGGCGAGGAAATCTCGAAACGCGGCTTCGTCTGGGGCATGGTGTGCAACGGAATGTTGCTTTCCGCTGAAAAGCTCAACGAGTTTGTCGCTGCGGGACTCAAGTCAATCGCGGTCAGCTTCGATGGCTTCGAGGAAGACCATAATTGGATGCGTGGCAACCCAATGAGCTACAAGAACGTGCTCCGTGCCGTAGAAGCGATGAAGCAGCATCCGAGCCTCACTTGGGATGTCATTACATGCGTCAACCAGCGGACTATCAAATACTTGCCGCAGTTCCGCGACTTCCTGATTTCGTTGGGCATCCGCCGTTGGCGTTTGTTCACGGTGTTTCCCTTCGGTCGCGCCGCCAACGAACCTGACTTCAAGCTCAGCAACGCGCAATTCGTCGAGATGATGGAATTCATCAAGCAGACGCGCCTCGAGGGGAAGATCCGTGCCGACTATGGCTGCGACGGCTTCCTCGGCAAATACGAGGGCGAGGTGCGCAACCACTACTATTCGTGCAGTGCAGGCATCAACATCGCCTCGGTGCTCGCCGACGGCTCCATCTCGGGCTGTCTCAGCATCCGCAGCGACTACCACCAGGGCAATATCTATAAGGACAGCTTCTGGGACGTGTGGACCAACAAGTTCCAGCCCTACCGCGACCGCAAATGGATGAAGACCGACCAATGCGCCAGTTGCAAGATGTGGCGCTATTGCCAAGGCAACGGTTTCCATCTGCGCGACGGCGACGGGAAACTGCAAATTTGCCAATATAATATGATTACAGGGAATGATGGATGAGGAATGGAGAATTTTGAATCTTAAATTTTGAATTTTGAATCGAATTTACCTCGTCGGCTATATGGGTGCGGGCAAGTCAACCGCAGCAAAGCGGCTCGCCAACCGCCTTGGTTGGGACGTGGCCGACACCGACGAGCTGTTTGAGGCGAAATACCGCATTTCAGTCTGCGACTTCTTCCACAAATACGACGAAGCTCTCTACCGCAAGTTGGAATCGGAGACGTTGAAGTCGACGGAAAGCCTTGATAATGTGATTGTTGCTACTGGTGGCGGAACGGCTTGCTATTTCGACAATATGGAATGGATGAACCAGCATGGCCTGACGGTCTTCCTGAAAATCAGCGAGAAAGCCGTTGTCGACCGTTTGCTCCATGCCAAGCGCAAACGTCCCTTGGCCATCGGCAAGAGCGAGGAGGAACTGACGGCTTTCGTCAGCCAACACTACGGGTCGCGATTGCCGTTTTACGAACAGGCCCGCATCACCGTGAAGTCGGAAGACCTTGATTTGGATAATTTGATTCAACTTATTGAAAATGAAAAAGATAAATAGTTTACTTTTGGGTGTGATGCTGTTTTTGGCTGCCTGCAACACAAAAACCCAAGTGGAACGTGAAGCCACCGCCATTGACTATGCCGACACCACTTATTGGTATGCCTTCGGCGACACCGACAAGCCTGCCGATGTTTTCTATGTCTATCCCACTGTGTCGGCGATTTCCTTTGCCGACAACGACTCTTCATGGTTCGCCGACATCACCCAAGCGGAGGTGAGGGAAGAGGCCAACGGCAACCAGCGTTTCAATAAGATGCTTTACGACGACTACAACTTCTTTGCGCCCTACTACCGCCAGATGATTTTCGAGTCATACAACCAACCTGACAGCATTTTGCGGAAAAACGCCGCCTTTGCCGCACAAGACGTCAAGGAAGCCTTCCAATATTATATGGCCCATGGCAACCAAGGCCGGCCGTTCTTCCTCGTGGGCCACAGCCAAGGCTCGCAGGTGCTCATTGAGTTGCTGAAAAACGGGATGACCGATGAGCAACGCCAACTGATGGTGGCCGCCTATTGCATTGGCTATCATGTTACTGCCGAGGAGTTGGCACAGTATCCCGACCAACTTGCTCCCGCTGCTGACAGCCTCGAAACGGGCAAGCTCATCGTCTTCAACTCGGCCACCGATACGGCTGCCTTGGCCTCCGTGTCGCGGGGTGACGTGGTGGGCATCAACCCGACGGTTTGGAACGCTACTTCCGACACCATTCCCGCTGAATATCAATTAGGTTTGGCCAAATACAACGAAAACCGCGACAGTGTCTTGATTGTGCCTTGCATCACTAAGACCTATCTCTACAAGCACACGACCATCTGTCCCGACCTTGACCCCGACATGGTCTTTATCCCAGCCTACGAAAGAATGTTTCCTCATGGCAACCTGCATTTCGCTGATTCATGGCTCTTTGCGGGCAACGTGAAGCAAAATATGGCCTGCCGTTTGAGACAATTTATGGCAAAATGAGAAAGTGCATATTAATAATAGGTGTGGTTTTCGGTTTGGCCGTGTCCGCTTTGGCGCAAGACATTGACAGCCTCTATCGCGTGTTCGAGAGCAATAGGGGAGAGTCGGCCTATCGAGCAGCCGTGGCCATCGATGAGGTGATAGGTCGTGAGCCCAACTTTGAGCCTACCACCGACAAGGACGAAATCAAGTTGAAGGTGCTGCGCACGATGATCCTCCATTTCTTCAACGACGAGGACTTCCAGCATGTGGTGATGTATTCGGAAATCGGCATTGCGCATTACGAGAAGATTGACGACCTGTTTAACCTCGCGGGCTGCTACATGACCTTGGCCAATGCCTACCAACGCTTCGGGCAGTTCGACAAGGCCATCGAGAGCTACAACCGTTGCAGCGACATCATGGACCGTTTGGGCGGCGATATGGCTGATGTCAACAAGCGGTATGTGATGAACAACATTGCCGAGATTCACCTTTCGATGAACGAATATGGCCAGGCAGAGGAGATGTATCGCCGGTGCATCGAGATGCTTGGCGAGGTGGACGTGGCCGACACCGCCTCCAATCTCGACTTGGCCACCTATTACCAGAACCTCGCCGAGGTGCGCATCGCCGAGGCAGGTAAGTTGGACAGCGCAATGCGGTCGCAGAAACTGGGCGAGGCCATCAGTTTTGCGCAACGTTCGCTCGATCTTTCGCAGCGTTATCACGACACGCCCCACAAGATCATCAACCGCCTGACCGCTCTCTCGAAGGCCACCTTCCAGAGCGGCAGGATCGACGAAGGTCTTGCCTTGATGGAGGAGGCCTTAAGTGTCGCCAAGGAGAACGACGACGTGTTTATGGAGTCCGTCATCTATGTGCAGCGCGGCCAGTTCGAGAGCCAGTTGCAACGTAATGCCGAGGCTGAGCGCGATTTCATCAATGCCATCGCCATCGCCGAGGAAAACCATTTTACGGAGGCGCTTCAGGAAGCCCTCGAAAGCATCTATCCCGTTGTGCGCCAACGCGACCCCAACAAGGCTTTGGGCTATTTGGAACGCAGCATGGTGCTCCGCGACTCCATTTTCAACGAGCACCAACAGCATCTCATCCGCGACTACCAAGTGCGTTATGCCATGCAGGAGAAAGACCATGAGCTGGCGTTGGAGCATGAGAAGACGAAGCAGAACAGGCTGTATGCCATCGTTTTGGCTATCATCGCCTTGCTTGCGGGTGTGATTGCTGTCATCTGGTATCGTTTGGCCATGGTGCGCAAGAAACGCAACGAGGAACTGATGCGCGTCAACCAGACCAAGGACCGCCTGCTGTCCATCGTCTCGCACGACGTGAAGACCCCTGTGGGGGCCATCTGCACCGTACTCCGACAGATGACCAACCACTACGACACGATGAGCGACACCGACCGCAAGGCTGACTTGGTGATGATGCGCTCGTCGGCAGAAGGCTTGGACGACCGCGTGAAGAACATCATGCAGTGGGTGAGAGGCGAACTGGAAAATGGTAAAGTTAGTCGTAATACATTTAATCTCAGTCGTTTGGTTGACGACTGCGTCAAGATGCAGATGGCGGCTGCTGATGCCAAGACACTGAAAGTGGTCAACGAGGTGGAGCCATCGTTTACAGTCACCGACGACGAGAACGCGGTGAGCCTCGTGTTGCAAAACCTGCTCAGTAATGCCGTGAAGTTCTCCTACCCAGGCGGCGAGATTCGTGTGAAGGCCGAAGAGAAAGGCGGGCGCGTGTGGCTTGCGATCGAGGACGATGGCATGGGCATCGCCGAGAAGAAGCTGGAGAAGATATTCCAGTTCATGACCTCGTCTGACAAAGGCACGGGCGGCGAGACGGGCACCGGCATCGGCCTCTTCGTCAGCAAGCAGCTCGTCGACAAGATGGGTGGCGAAATCTCCATCGAAAGCGTGAAAGGCGAGGGAACCACGGTGAGGTTTAGTGTGAATAAATTGTAAAAGCCATGGAAGAGAGCAAAACAATACGAATACTCATGGTCGAAGACCAGCCCTTGTGTCGCCTCGGCATCAGGATGACACTTTTGGAAACCAATATGCCTTGCGAGTTGTTGGGCGAAGCCGAATCCGTCGAGCAAGCTGTCGGTTTCCTTAAGGAACGCGGCCACGAACTCGACATCATCCTTTTGGACTATATGCTTCCCGATGGCACAGGTAGCGATGTGATTGAAGTGGCGCGCCAACTCTGTCCCGAGGTGAAGATCGTCGTCCTGTCGGGCGAGGCGGGCGGTGCCATCGTCAAGCAGCTGATGGACAGCGGCATCAATGGCTTCATGAGCAAGAACATCAATCCAGAGGAGTTGGGGTTGGTGCTGGCTTCCGTCATGGAGGGTCACGACTTCCTCGGCGAGGGCAACATGCTCATCGAACAGGGCGTGAAGGACGACATGGAGAATCTCAACGCACTCACCCGCCGCGAGATGGATTTGGTGAGTTATTGCGTTAAGGGATTGAACACCCGCCAGATTGCCGAAGAGATGTGCATCACGCCACATAGTGTGGAGAACATGAAGAGCGTCGTGTTCAGTAAGTTGGGCGTGAAATCCACCAACGAGCTCATCCTTTTCGCCTTCCGTGTGGGACTGGTAGGGTAGGGCTTTACATCCAAAAACTTGGAAAAAGTCACGAAAATCGGTCGAAAAACTTGGAAAAAGTCACGAAAATTGGCTGAAAAAAGTGGAAAAAGTCACGAAAATTGATTGTTTTTCATTGGAAAAGTGTAATTTTGCAGCGTGAAAACCAATGGAAAATGTCATGCTGAAGCGTAAGATTGAAGATAGAATCAAGGAACATTTGACCTCCGACAGTCGTACAATCATGATTGTTGACGGGGCGCGTCAGGTTGGTAAGTCGTTTATCATCAGGAATTTGGGAAAGGAATTGTTCCCCAATTTTGTTGAGATTAATATGTATGACGACAAGAAGGGCAACAAGGTCTTTGAGGGCACGGGGTCTGTTCAGGACTTTTATTTAAGATTGAGCACTTTTGCTGGGCCGAAGTTGAAGAAGAAGCACAATACCTTGGTTTTCATCGACGAGATCCAAGCTTATCCGGAATTGTTGACCATGCTCAAGTTTCTTAAGGACGACGACCGCTATACTTATATCGTCAGTGGCTCGCAGTTGGGCATCGCCTTGAACGAGACGCTCTCGAAGCCTGGAGGCAGAATTGAGGTAGTGAGGATGTTTCCGCTTGATTTCGAGGAGTTTCTTTGGGCCAACGGTGTGGGTGTAGAGGCTATTGCGCAACTTCAGGAAACCTTTGAAGCCCATCGCAGCCTCGACGAACCGATGCACCGCGTCTTTCTCGACCTGTTCAAGAAGTATCTTCTTGTGGGTGGCCTCCCCGATGCCGTCAATCGGTTTGTTGCGTCGAACAACATTGTTGAAGTGCGCCGTGTGCATGATGCCATCCAGCAGCTCTATCGCGAGGACGCTGCCCAGTATGACGCAGAAAACAAGTTGAAAATCAGAAGGATATACGATTTGATTCCATCCAATCTCGAAAACAGGAAGAAGCGGGTGCAGTTCAATGAGATTGAGAACAAGCGGGGCAAGACCTTTGCCACCTATGCCGACGAGTTCGAGTATCTGATCCAGGCAGGCGTGGCCATCGAGGTGAAGTCGATTTCCAACCCAAGGTTCCCTTTGGTGGAGTCGACGATGAAGAACCTGATGAAGCTGTATCTGAACGACGTCGGGCTGTTGACCAACATCCTTTACCGCTACAACATCCGCGCCGTGCTCGACGACGAGCGGAGCATCAATCTCGGATCGGTGTATGAGTCGGTGGTGGCGTCGGAGTTGCTGGCGCACGGCTATCACCTTTATTATTATGACAACAAGAGCAAGGGCGAGGTGGACTTTTTGATTGACGACTACGACCGGCTTACGGCAGTGCCCGTGGAGGTGAAGTCGGGCAAGGATTATGCGCGCCACAAGGCCTTGGACAAGTTTATCGGCAATCCCGACTACCACATCAGGCGGGCTGTGGTGTTGTCGAACGAGCGGGAGTTTCGCACGGAGGGCATCAAGGAGTACATTCCCGTTTATTTCGTGATGTTTTTCCGTCCCAGCACACCGATGATGATGTAGTTTTGGAAGGCGTTTTGTCTGTCAAAGCTCCATGATTTCTATGTCGGAAAGGCCGGAACTGTTGGCGATGATTTGGATCATTTGTTGTGTGTTCTTGCTCATGACGTTTCGTGTTTTTCCACCTGCAAAATTACACATTTCACACAAAAAACAGCGCTTTTTTTTCCGCCAAACCCAAAATTCAGGAGTTTTCTCCTTATTTCCTTTCGATTTTCCGCTATATTTTTGCACCGATGAATTGTGCCTCGGCTTCAGGGCTGCGCCGTCTCGCGTCCCGAAGTTCCGAAGTCTCGTAGTCAAATACATTGAAATTCAAACAATTAACAATATCATTCACTAAAAACACAAAACACTATGAAAAGTAAACATTTACTTATGATGCTGCTGCTGGCACTGGTGGTGCCGCTGGCAGTACACGCACAAACGGTTATCCCGTATCTTGAGAATTTCGAGTCTTACACCAATGTTGGCATTGGTATGGGCGTAACCCCTACTGACTGGACGGTGACCCCTGGCACTAATACGGTTTGCGAAGTGATTGGCACTAGTTCGGGAAAGTATTTGAGGATCGGAAGAAACAGTGTTGTTAGTTCGACTACTCGAATAGTAACAGCAGAATTGCCTTCTTTCTCCAGTAATTTACGAGTTTTGAAATTGACATTTAAACTCCGGGCATCCCACACTTCGGGTAGCGTGTTACAAGTCGGTTATATTAATCGAAGTGGCAGTTTTCAATCATTGCAAGTTTTTAATCCGGCCGATTATCAAGGGAGCCAATACACTTCTGTAACTGTAAACTATAATCGCTCCGGTATAGCCCCTTTTAGCAGCATGGTAATCCAATATACGGGAAATACCGCTGATGCCCTTTGGTTCATCGATGATGTCCAGGTCACATTTAGCACGAAAGACCCCAATAGCCTTTCCGCTTCAAATGTGACGGGTTCGTCAGCCTATTTGTCGTGGTCGCTTTTGGGTAATGCGGAAAGCTATCAGGTGCAATATGCCGATAACGCCAGCTTCAGCAATGCCCAAACGGTTTCGACATCAACCCAATCGGTCACATTGACTGGTTTATCTTCAGAGACTGGCTATTATGCGAGGGTCAGGTCGGTGTATGGTAGTTCGGCCCTCAACAATTTGACTTATAGCAATTGGAGCAATGTGGCCTCGTTCACCACGCCCGCTCCCACCTGTCTGCCGCCTACGGGCCTCACTGTGAGCGATATAACCTCAACGGGTGCCACCTTCGCTTGGGATGCTGAACAGGGCGAAGTGTTCCAGTACTTTATGCGCCAGCTTCCTTATACCTATGATGCGCAAGACTTCATCCGTGACAATAATGAGTCATATTATAACGGCCCTTATACTTACGCCGTTTCTTTCCTCCCTGATACCGACAATATCTTCTATTTGCGTAAAAAATGTGGCGAGAATGTGTTCAGCGAGCCGGTTTCCGTCACGTTCCATACATTGCCAACTTGCCCGGCTCCCACAGGCCTCCATGTTGTAGAGCTCACCGCTCATACCGTCAGACTCGAATGGGATGCCGAAGAAGGCGACTTGTTCCAACCTCTTATGCCTGGAGGTCAGCCTACGTATCCTTTCAATCCTAACAATCCTCCTACGAATTGGAATGTACAGCCCACGAGCTATAACTACGCAATATGGAATACCTTGTCGCCTGAAACGACTTATGGTGTGTGGCTCCGTAAATACTGCAGCGAAAGTGATCAAAGCGAGCCTATCTATATCATGTTCGCTACCCCTGAAGCCTGCCCAGCACCTACGGGCCTCCACGTTGCAGAACTTACCGCTCATAGCGTCAGAATCGAATGGGATGCCGAAGAAGGCGACATGTTCCAAGAGGATTTCAACACATTGAGTTTTGATCCCAACGAGCCTCCCACCAACTGGAATACTCAAGCTGACTACGATAACTTTGCCACTTATAGTGGTTTGGAACCCGAACACTTCTATGGCATTTGGGTCCGTAAATACTGCAGCGCGACTGATCAAAGCGAGCCTATCTATATCACCTTCACCACGCCGGAAGCCTGCCCCGCGCCTACGGGCTTGACGGTCAGCGATGTGACTTCCACGGACGCCACTTTCAACTGGGATGCGGAGGTCGGCGCCACGTTCTACTACTGCACCGTCTCGGATCCGTGGGAAGGTTATGAGCCACCTGAGTTCAGCACCGATTATTGGACCGATACCCACAACAATACCGTGGGATGGACGAACGCTTTCTCGTCCAATACGGTTGTCCGCTTCTACCTCCTCAAGGACTGCGGCGACGACGGCATCAGCGATTACACCTATGTGGAGTTCCGCACCCTCTGCGGCCCCATGTCCTTGGGCAACGGCTATAGCGAGGATTTCAATAACTTTACCAATGTCTCTACAAACGAGTATGATACGCCAACGGACTATCCCGATGTCGACCTTCCTTACTGCTGGCAGTTCCTCAATCGTAGTGAATCCGCCGAAGGTTATCCTCAGGCGTTTCTCAGCTCTAATTCAGAATACGCCGTTTCGGGCAACTGCCTGTTCTTCAAGTCGAGCAGCACGACCCCGCTTTATGCCATCCTGCCCGAGTTTGTGCAAAACATTGCTGAGTACAAGCTCACCTTCACCTATTGTAACGAAGGAATGGGCGAATACAATGGCACGCTTTACGTCGGCTACATGACCGACCCGAGCGATGCAAACACTTTCGTCGAAACGATGGCTTGCGCACAAACCAGGGCGAAGACCACCGTGACGGCCTATTTCCCCAATGCACCGCAGGGTAGCTTCATGGCGTTCAAGTACGTCGGTGGCCTGTACGACAATTACTATCTTGGCATCGATGATGTGGTCGTGAGGACGGGCCCGTCCTGCTTCCCCACGGGTACGCTGGATTGCGTTGGTGTGTCGGCCAGAACGGCCACCCTGAGTTGGACACTTATTGATCACCAACAAAATGCTTGGGTTGTGGAATACTCCAAATCAAACCAATTCTTTGATCCCGTATATACTGTTGATGCCACCCAAAATTGGAACTTTGTCATCGAAAATTTGGAACCCCTAACGACGTATTACGCGAGAGTGCGTGGCAACTGTGGCGATGGCAGTTGGAGCGATGTGAGCAATACGATCATCTTCACTACTGCAGAGGCTTGCCCCTTGCCCACCAATTTGGTTGCCAGCAACCTCACCCAAGTGAGCGCCGACCTCAGCTGGACCGGCTCAGTGGATGTGCAACAATACCAGGTGTGGTTCAGAAGGGCCGAACAGGTTGTCGGTATCAATGAAAAATTCAACACCAATACGCTTCCTGATCGTTGGGAACGCAAACAGGGTCTGTTGGATAATATCATGAACGGAACGGCAAACTTAACAAGCGGCGATTATAATTGGTATATGGGCACAATCAATGGTGTCTTTGATAATCATGCGTATCTTAATATCTGGGATACAAGTATCAAAGATTGGCTCATCACCCCAAGTCATAATATACAGTCTGGTGATGTCGTCATTTTTGACTTGGCTTTGACTGCCTACAGCGGCGGCGCTCCTGCCAACACGGGTACTGACGACAGATTCGTCGTGTTGGTTACTATCGACAACGGCCAAACTTGGACCATCCTGCGCGAATGGAACAACTCGGGTTCGGGATATGTCTACAACAATATCGCTAACTCCGCCACGGGCGAACAGGTGAGCATCGACCTGACTGAATATGCAGGTTGGGATGTGCGCATCGCCTTCTACGGCGAATCCACCGAAAGAAATGCCAACAACAACCTGCACATCGACAACGTGAAGATTGGCACGGAGTATGCCGCTGGTGGTGGCAATATTGTCGAATCTCAAACGACCTCCGTCCAACTCCTCGGTCTTGAGGCCAACATGATTTATGACGTGCAAGTGAGAAGCATTTGCAGCGATACATGGACCGATATTTTCAACTTCAAGACTCTGGATCAGAACACGAAGGTGTTCATCGGTGGCCAGCCCTTCGGCGACTACGAACTCGAAGAAGTCGGCGACAAATGGTGGAACCCCAACAACTGGGTGCCATACGGCATGCCGAGTTCACTTAATGGCAGTCCCAAAGACGATGTCATCCTCCGTCATGATGCGGTCATCGCTCATGATTTTACAACCGGCAGAAATATCATCGCCAATGCCAACAGCATCACGTTTGAAGGCAATCCCAAGCCTACGCTCACCATCGAAGACGGCAACCAACTGTGGCTCAACACCAATGTTGAACAACCCGACGTCGTCATGGTGAAGAAGAGCATCATCGGATACGCTGGCACGAAGGATCAATACTACCTGATTTCATCGCCTGTCCAATGGGCTGGAACGTATAATCCAGTTAACGGCATCGTCACCACAGAGAGCGACTACGACCTCTATGACTTCGATCCTGCCGCTTCCGATGGCCTTGAATGGAGAAACTACAAGGCACAAGCCTTCAGTATGCAGCAGGGTGAGGGCTATCTCTATGCCAATGCCGCCAATGTGCAGCTTCGCTTTACTGGTCCAATTAGAAACAATAGAGCAAACTACACCATTTGGAACATGAGCTATGACGGGCAGAACGAATATGCATTCAACGGTTGGGACCTCTGCGGTAACCCGTTTACTTGCAATGCCTACCTCAGCTCCGAATCGCAGACCATGGCTTATTATCGCATGAATGCCGAAGGAACAGGCTTCGAAGTCGTCACGAACTTCATCAAACCCATGGAAGGCTTCTTCTTGCAGAATACCGTCAATGACGAGAGCGTGGTCCTCAGCAGAACGGCACCCAGCAAGGGCGTGAGATGCCTCAACCTCGTGCTCAGCCAAGTGGCAGCTCGTAGGGACGGCGTTTCGACAGGTTCAACGACCTTAGACAACGCCATCATCCGCTTCGACGAGGGCAACACCCTTGAGAAACTCAGCTTCCGCGAAAGCAGCAGCAAGATCTACATGCCTGTTGAAGGCAAGGACTTCGCTGTGGTCAACGCTGGCCAGATGGGCGAACTGCCCGTCAGCTTCAAGGCCGAAAAGAACGGCACCTACACGCTGAGCTTCAGCAACGAGAACGTTGAGTTCGGCTACTTGCACCTCATCGACAACCTCACGGGAGCTGAGACCAATCTTTTGGCCACCCCAAGTTACACGTTTGAGGCTCGCACCACTGACTACGCTTCGCGTTTCCGCCTGGTGTTCGCTTCCGTTAGCGAGGACGCAAACGGCGACAGTGAGACCTTTGCCTTCAACAACAACGGCAACTGGATCATCCTCAACGAAGGCCGCGCCACGCTGCAAGTCATCGACCTCAACGGGCGCATCCTCAGCAGCGAGCAGATTGAAGGCTCGGTGCAGACCAGCATCCACCAACCCGCAGGCCTCTACCTCATCCGCCTCGTGAACGGCGATGATGTGAGGGTACAGAAGGTGGTGGTGAGATAATTTGAAACCCCAAGCCCCCCTTAAAAGGGGGAGGGCGCAAAGCGGCGCAAAATATGCGTCCGATAGGCGTCCCCCTCTTGAGGGGGCAGGGGGGAGTAAAAAAGGCCCCGGCAGGTCCCGTCCCGAAGGGACGATACCTTATTAACCCTACACAAGCACTGCGCAGTGTAGGGCAGCAACAAACAAAACAAACACGATAAATAAAATGAAGAAACTAACACTGATAACAGCAATCCTCCTCGGCCTCGCCACAACCGCACTCGCCGACCCTAACGGCGGAGGCCTCTTCCAGCGCGGCACAAGCCCCGAAATGGAAGGCATGTATGGCAATCGCAGCACGAACACACCCATGCTGCCGAGTCACGGCTCGTCCGAAAACCAAAATGCCAATGAACTGCCCTTGGGCAGCGGCATCGCGGTGCTGCTCGGCCTTGGCGGGGCTTACCTCTTGGGCAAGAAACGCAGGCAAGAATAACGTTTCCTTTTCATAATCTTTTGACGAGAGCCGGTGGCGCAAGCTGTCGGCTCTCTTTCATAAACAACAACAAATCAGCCTCTCATCCGAAATTTCTTCGTATTTTTGCCGCCTTAAATAAAAACCTATTATTCAAGATGAAAGCAAAACACTCACTCTTCCTGCTCATCGCGGCACTGCTCGCGCCTTGGGCAGCAAACGCACAGGACAACACTAACACGATTATCTTGAATGAAAGTAAGAACATCGCCATCCAATCCGACCGAACTTACAACTTCTACGATTCGGGAGGGCCCAATGACGATTATGGTACATACGAAAATTACACCCTTACGCTGACTTGCTATGGCAACATCACCATCAACTTCTCCCAATTCCAGACAGAGTCGAATACTAGCTGTCAGGATTATGACTACATGTGTATTTATGATGGCACGGTCTCTGATGGCATTCTGATTGCGAGGGGACAATCTGGCTGCGTCAATTCGTTGGCCACAGGTAGGGATTATGTGGCCACGTCTGGCACCATGACCATTGTATGGGAAAGCGATTGGTCTACGGTAAATGCGGGTTGGGTAGCCACCATCATTGGCGTTTGCGGCCCCGTGGTGGTCAATAGTAATAGCGTCTATACGGAAAACTTCGACAGCTATACCAGCCTCTCTAATAATGCTGCACCTCCTATCATTTTCCCCGACGATCCGCTGCCCCAATGCTGGCAATTCATCAACCGTTCAAATCCCAATGTTTATGGTTCCTATCCATTGGCGTATATCACCACAAGTTCATATTATGCCGCTAACGGCAACTGTCTGCTCTTCAGTTCGAGCGGAGTAAAGGACCTTTATGCCATCCTGCCCCAGTTTGAGGGGAACATCTCGGGATACCAACTCACTTTCACCTACCGTAATGAAGGAACGACCGATGACGATGGCACGCTTTACGTGGGTTACATGACCAACCCTAACGATACTACACCTTCGTGCAAACACTTGAATGTCCCAAAAGGGCTGCACTGACCACAAAGGCAGCCTTTTTCCTCCAAGCACCGCAGGGCAGCTACATCGCATTCAAGTACGGAGGCGGAGCTTACAACTACAATTTGAGTATCGACGACGTAGTGGTGAGCGTGCTCCCCTCGTGTATCCCCACGGGTACGCCGAGATGCGTCGAGCTGTCGGCCCATACCGCCAAGCTGAGTTGGGATTTGGTTGACGCAACGCAAACCGCTTGGGAAGTGGAGTACTCGACGAGCATAGAGTTCGCGGGGTCTCTTACAGTCGATGCCACCACGCATGAAGATTTTGAGCTTACGGGCCTTGTTGCTGAAACGCAATATTATGCCCGTGTCCGTGCCAAATGCGGCAATGATGATCCCAGCGCGTGGAGCGAAACGATAACCATCACCACCTTCAACACATGCCCCATGCCTTTCAACTTGGCCGCCAACAACCTTACCGCAGGGAAGGCCGACCTCAGCTGGACAGGCTCCATCGATGTGTCGAGCTACGATGTCCGCCATAGAAAAGCCTATCATGTGATTGGCGATTACGAACGTTTCGACACGAGACCTGATGGTTGGGAACAGAAATTTCAAGAGTTGGATCGCGTTCTGAATGGTGAAGGATGGGAAGAGGGTGAAGCTTACGGACGTATTCCTTGGATGTTTGGCACACAAAATGGTGTCTTTGACAGTCATGCATACCTTTACGACTTTGGGCATAGTCACCAATGGCTCATCACCGATAGCTATACCGTAAAATCCTCCGATGCCTTCAACTTCGACTTGGCCTTGACCGGTTATAATGAATTTAACACTACTGATTTTCTGGAACCTGAAATCACAGAAACTAACTATAGGTTTATCGTGCTGATTATCAAGGATAGTGATTATAACCCAGGCCCAACCGCTTGTAAAGAATGGGAAATCCTTCGCGAGTGGAACAACACGGGTTCGAAATATGTCTTCAACGACATTGCGTATTCCCGCTTGGGCGAGCATGTGAGCATCGACCTGAGTGAATATGTGGGACAAACCGTGCGCATCGCCTTCTATGGCGAGTCGAGCCAGTACACTGACGGGAACACCCTGCATATCGACAATATGGCCTTTGGTACCCCCGTTGCCGCCACGCCATGGGAAACCAAGCAAGGCATCACCGCAAACACGGCTACCGTTACGGAAGTCCTTCGCAACCTCAGTGCCGAAACCGAATATGAAGCGCAAGTGAAGAGCAATTGCTCCAATCCTGAGGCATGGTGTGCGCCTCTCTTCTTCAAGACGTTGGAAGCGCCCGATGCGCCCACGGGCTTGCAAGTCGTGGAGGGCAGCATCACCGCCACGAGTGCCTCCTTCAGCTGGAATGGCGAGGCTAATGAATCGTTCCAATACTTCACCGTCACGAATCCGCAGGAAGGTTTCGAGCCTACGGAAGCAACCGTCTGGACCAATGTGCAAGGCAATACGGTGAATGTGACGGACGCTTTCACGCCCAACAGGGTCGCCCGCTTTTATCTTCGCAAGGATTGCGGCGACGATGGTCTCAGCAAGTACACCTACGTGGAGTTCCGCACCGGTTGCGGCACCATGGTTATCGATGACAATAACAGCTATACGGAAAACTTCGACAGCTATACTGCCGGCACTAGTGATGCCCAAGCCCCAAGCACCTATCCCAACGATCCACTGCCCCAATGCTGGCAATTCCTCAACCGTTCAAATGACAACAGGTATCCACAGGTGTTTATCTCTACATTTCAAGATTATATTGTCAGCGGCAACTGCCTGTTCTTCAAGTCGAGCTACTCGACTTCGCTTTATGCCATCTTGCCTGAGTTTGCCCAACCCGTCGCCAACCTGCAAGTCACCTTCACCTACCGTAATGAAGGAACGGACTCTAACAATGGAACGCTTCATGTGGGTTACATGATCGACCCGAGCGATGCCAGCACCTTTGTGTCAACACTTGAATGTCGAAAAACGACGGAACTGACCACAATGACAGCCTATTTCACCCATGCTCCACAGCAAGGCAGAATGGCATTCATGTACAAAGGCGGAGGTGGTGAACCCTACTATTTGAGTATCGACGACGTAGTGGTGAGCGAGGCTCCCACGTGTTTCCCCACGGGCAAGCCGACTCATGGCGAGTTGTCGGCCCATACCACCAAACTGAGTTGGGATTTGGTTGACCCAACGCAAACGGCTTGGGAAGTGCAGTATTCAAAAACTTCGGATTTCTCGGAAGCTACTGTAGTTACAGCCACCACGCACGAAGATTTCCAGATTACAGGTCTTGATGCTGAAACGCAATACCATGTCCGTGTCCGTGCCAAGTGCAGCGAAACGGATTTCAGCGCGTGGAGCGAAACGTTAACCTTCACTACGCTCAGAACTTGCCCTGTGCCCACCAACTTGGCTGCCAGCAACCTCACCCAAGAGAGCGCCAAAATCAACTGGACCGGCTCCATCGATGTGGCAAGCTACGCCGTCCGTTATCAAAGGACCCAACAAGTGGTTGGCATTGACGAACGTTTCAACACCGCATCGCTTCCCGAGGGTTGGGAAAGCAAAAAAGGCCTGCTGAGCGACATTATGGCTGGTGGCGCTTTTGGACCCAGTGACCAGAGATCGTGGATTTTTGGCGCAAATGGATACGGTGTCGATGAAATGAGTGCATACCTTGTTGTCAATGGTACAGATCACAATGATTGGCTCATCACCAAAAGACATACCGTAACATCTTCTGATGCTTTCAGTTTCTACTTGTCCATATCGAGCACTAATCCCAACAGCAGCCAAATAACCAATGGCCCCGACGACAGGTTTGTCGTGCTGATTACCGCTGATGATGGTCGAACATGGAGTATCCTTCGCGAGTGGAACAACTCGGGCTCGGAATTTGTCTACAGCAACATTTCTTCCTACACGTTCCATCAAGAGAGCATCAACCTAAGTGGATATGTCGGGCAAACGGTGCGCATCGCCTTCTATGGCGAGTCGACCGTGAGCAATGCCTCGAACTGCCTGCATCTCGACAATGTGACCTTTGGCTCCCCGATGGCTGCCTCTGAACCGCAAACCCAAACGGGCATCACTGGTAATCAGGAAACCGCTGCAAACTCGTTTGTCATTCAAGGCCTTGTCGCCAACACTGAATATGAAGTACAAGTGAAGAGCGAGTGCTCCGACCCAGAGGTGTGGAGCGCCCCCATCACCTTCAGGACGCTGGATCCTTACATGAAAGTGTTCGTTGGCGGCGACATTTCAGGTGCCGATGAATGGAACAAACCCAACAACTGGGTGCCAGCAGGCGTTCCCACCATCAATCAAGGTGTGGAACTGCAAGCCAATGCCACCATACCGAGTGGCTATGTGGCCGAGGCCAACCAAATCGAAGGCGATTACGGCCTCACCATCGAGGATGGCGGACAGTTGAGAACCAACAACGAAGTGGAGGCCACGGTGCAAAAGAACATCACAGGCTATGGCCGAGGTGGCAGCCATTGGTATCTCATCGCCTCGCCCGTGAAAGAGACGCTGACGCCAGACGGCGATAGCGTGACCAACATCGTCACCACAGAAAGCGCCTACGACCTCTACAGCTTCGATGGTAGCCAACAAGGTGCGGAATGGCGCAACTACAAGCAACACGAACAAACGTTCAGGTTCAGAAACGGGTTAGGCTATTTGGTGGCCAATAGTGTCGGTGTTACGCAATCGTTCAAGGGAACGGTGCTGCCGAACAACCAAACCAAGACCGTTGAACTCGACTTTGCGGAAACCACATTCGGCGCGTGGAACTTGGTGGGCAATCCCTACACCTGCGTTGCTTATTTGAGCGACAACCACTCGTTCTACCGTTTGGAAGAAACCACGGAGGGTTCAAGGATTGTTCTTGCCGAGGACAATGCCATCGCACCGAAGGAAGGCGTGTTCGTGGAGGCTGCCGATGGCGACGATGCGGTGACTTTCACCACGACGGCACCCACCGCTGCTGCCAGCGCCCTGAACTTCAGCCTGCACAAAGTGGAGCAGACGAGGGGCGGCGTTTCGACAGGCTCAACGGCCTTGGACCGCATCCGCATCTCCATCGGCGAAGACCGCAACCTCGGTCACCTCGACCTCATGGCTGACGCAAACCGACTCTACATCCCGTTGGGCGACAAGGATATGGCCGTGGTCAGCGTGCAGCCCGTGGGCGAGCTGCCGCTCAACTTCGAGGCCGCTGAGGACGGCACCTACACCCTCAGCTTCGAGAACGCCACCGAAGGCTTGGTGTATTGCCACCTTATCGACAACCTCACCGGTGCTGACGTCGACCTGCTACGACCCAACGCAGTCATTGCGGGCGAAGACCCGCAATCTCCTGCGGCTTCGTACACCTTCACCGCCAAGAAGAGCGACTACGCTTCGCGTTTCAAGGTGGTGTTTGCTTCCGTTTGCGGGGACGCAAACGGCGACAATGAGACCTTCGCCTTCAACAACAACGGCAATTGGATCATCGCCAACGAAGGCCGTGCCACGCTGCAAGTCATCGACCTGATGGGACGCATCCTCAGCAGCGAGCAGATTGAAGGCTCAGTGCAAACCCAAATCAACCAGCCCGCCGGCCTCTATCTGATTCGTCTCGTGAACGGCGACAACGTGAAAGTGCAGAAGGTGGTGGTGAGATAATCTTTTCATAATCTTTTTTTGAAGGTCGGCAACCGCTACGGTTGCCGACCTTTTTTGTTCAGTCGCGCAGGGCCAGCAGGCACACGTTTTCCACGTGCTGTGTGTGCGGGAACATGTCAACGGGCTGCACGGCCATCACTTTGTAGGCGCTGTCGAGTAGTTGCAAGTCACGGGCTTGGGTGGCAGGGTTGCAGCTGACGTAGACGATTTTCTTCGCCCTGATTTTCAGCAGTTGCTCGACCACCTTCTCGGCCATGCCCGCACGGGGCGGGTCGGTGACGATGAAGTCGGGACGACCGTTGCTTTCGATGAAGTCGTCGGTGAACACCTTGGCCATGTCGCCCGCATAGAACGTGCAATTGGTGATGCCGTTGATTTCGGCATTCACCTTGGCATCGTCGATGGCGGCTTGAACGTACTCGATGCCGACCACTTTCTTCACGAAGCGCGAGAAATACTGGGCGATGGTGCCCGTGCCCGTGTAGAGGTCATACATCAGTTCGTCGCCTTGCACGTCGGCCAAATCGAAGGCGGTTTTGTAGAGCCTTTCGGCTTGGTACACATTGGTTTGGAAGAACGACACCGGCCCAATCCTGAACTTCAAATCGTCGAAGCCTGGGCGCGGCGAGGCCATGGTCTCGATGAGGTAAGGCTCGCCTTTGAGGCATTCAAAAGGCAGGTCGTTGATGATGTCGTTCAGCTTCGGGTTGATGACCAAGAGCAGCGACACGATTTGCGGGAAGGCCATCTCCAGCGCGGGCATCAGCTCGTGGCGCACCACTTCATTCTCCTCGCTGATGACGAGGATGACCATGAACTCGCCCTTCGAGTTGCAGCGGATGACGAGGTTGCGCAGCAGTCCCTCATGGGCGCGGAAGTTGTAGTAGGGGAGATGACGCTCCAGTGTGAACCTCCTGACAAACAGACGGATCTCATTCGAAGGGTCGGCCTGCAGGTGGCAATGCTCGATGTCGACCACGCGGTCGAAGAGCTGGGGCAGGTGGAAGCCTAAACCCTTGCAGGCTTCTTCATCGTGCGAGCCGGGCGCACCGTCGATGAGCCACTTGCGGTTCGAGAAGGTGTATTCTAACTTGTTGCGGTAGAAAAACTGCTTCTCGCAACCCAAAATCGGGCGTATTTCGGGATACTCGACCTTTCCGATGCGGTCGAAGTTGTCCTTCACCTGTTTCTGTTTGTATTGGATCTGCCATTCGTAGGCCATCTGTTGCCACTTGCAGCCTCCGCAAAGTCCAAAGTGCTGGCACACAGGCTCCACGCGCTTGTCCGACATTTTCTTGAAGTTCAAGATCTTGCCTTCAAAGAAGTTCTTTTTGCGCTTGTAGACTTCGATGTCGACCACGTCGCCGGGCACGCCAAAGGGGATGAAGACCACGCGCCCTTCGGGCTTGGCCACCGACATTCCTTCGGCACCAGCGTCGACGATTTCAACGTTTTCGATGTATTCGGGTTCTCGTTTTGCTTTTTGTCTCGTCATAACTCTTTTTTTCCCACAAAACCTACAAAACTGGCAAAACTGCTTTTATTGGGGCGGCGGCACCCAACCGGGTTGCCGCCCGAAAGCCAGCCGGTTGGCGGCTTTCGCATCTCACGTCATTTTGTTTTGTGGGTTTTGCATGTTTTGTGATTAATTACTAAATATCTCCCAGGTTTTCTTCGCCTGTTCCTCAAACATTTGCATGCCGCCATACACCTTGGCGCCCCAGGTCTTGCCCAATTCCATGAAGGCGGTCTCTTTCGGGTTGTAAATCAAGTCGATAAGAGTGTGCTTCTTGCCTAAGGCCTGGTAGTGAAGGTCTGGGAATTCGTCCATGTGTGGGAACATACCCACGGGGGTCGTATTAATGATAAGGTGGTTTTGCTGGAGGATGTCGTCGGTGAGGTCGTCGTAGGTGTAGTCGCCGCGTTCTGTGCTGCGGCTTACGGTGGAGTAGGGTATCCCGTTCTTTTTCAGCACGTATTGCACCGCTTTGGAGGCACCGCCCGTGCCCAAGACCAAGGCGTGGCCGATGCTTTTTCCGTTGATGGCACGGTCGAGCAATTGCCCGAAGCCATAAACGTCGCTATTGTAGCCTTTCAGCTTGCCATCAGTGATTTTCACCACGTTGACGGCCCCGATTTCCTTTGCCTCGGGGTCAATCTCGTCGAGCAGCGGGATGATGCTTTCTTTATAAGGTATCGTCACGTTGAAGCCGCAGAGGTCGGGATATTTGTCCATGACGTCTTTGAGTTCGTCCAACGATTTGAGGTCGAAATGCTGATAAAGGCAGTCCAGGCCTTCATATTCGAATTTCTCGTTGAAGAGGTGCCTCGACATCGAGTGTTTCAGCGGGTGTCCGATGAGTCCGTAGCGTTTCATTTGCGTTTATTTTGGTTGTTTCTCTTTCTTCGAGGCAAGTTGTTCGGTGACGATGATGATGGCTGCTCCTAACAACGTGATAACCAATGCAATGAAAAACTCGGTATTAATGGCGGGCCACTGCCATTGGTAGCCGACCACTTTTTCCGTTCCGTCCTTCAGCGCGTTAGTGATGGCGTGCTTCCAAGGCCAAATGATGGGCGTTGAGCCGAGGATGAACCCCGTCAGCAGGGCAACGGTTTGGTCATGGAAGTTCTTGAAGATCCACGAGAGCAGGTGGGCGAAGGCCAACAGGCCGATGACCGCACCAATCACCACAGGAATCAATATCTTGATGCCTTCCCAAGGCGAGGTGGTCAGCAGGTTGACGGCATCGATCATCACATATTCGTAGTTGCCCATCAAGAGCAGGACGTAAGAGCCTGAAAGTCCGGGAAGTATCATGCTGCAAGTGCCTACCACGCCACAGAGAATCAGGTAGAGGAAGTTGTGGTTTTCCTGAGCGGGTGTCCCGAAAGCGATGAGCAAGGCAATGCCTGTGCCGATGGCGAAAAACAGGATGCTGCCGAGGTTCCATTTGTTCACCGTGCGCCCCACATAATAGATGGAGGCGATGATGAGGCCGAAGAAAAACGCCCAGATGTAGACGGGGTAGTTCTCGAAGAGGAACTTGAACAGCTTGGCGACCGAAAGGATGGCGGCGGCGATGCCGAGAAACACGGCGACGAGGAATTTCAAGTCGACATGCTCGGCGAAGGCTTTCCACTTGCCAGTGAAAAACAGCTTCAATGCCGTGAGGTTGAACGACTTGATGCTGTTGATGAGGCGTTCGAAGATGCCGGTAATCAAGGCGATTGTGCCGCCCGAAACGCCTGGGATGACGTTGGCGGCTCCCATTCCCATGCCTTTTAAGAAGTTGTATATGAAGTCTTTCATGGGTCGTTATTCGTTGGTGGTGTTGGTGGTTTGTTGGTTCTGTTTGTGTCGTTCGATGAGCTGGAGAATCTCGGTGTCGTTGGCCAAAAGCTCACGGTCGTATTCGATGAAGTCGGGCCAAAGCTCGAAGTCGGCGTCAAGGGCTTGGTCCAGTGCTTCAAGGCCTTCGCTGTGGCTGCCTTTGACGAAGTAGGCGTAGGCCAAAAGGTAGAGCAGCGACACTTCGTTGTCGGTTTGCAGCAGCCCGAACTTGATGGTGTTGATGGCCTCGTCAATTTTGTCCTGCTGGCCGTAGAGGTCGGCGATGTAATAATATGCGTCGGGGTCGGAGGGCGTTTGCTCTTGTATCTTGCGCAGGCATTCCATGGCCTTGTCGTATTCCTTGAGCTTCATGTAGTCGGTCGACATCGAATAGAGGTGGTCGGTCTCCCATGGCTCCAGTTGCAGGGCTTTCTCGAAGTATTTGATGGCTTTCTGGCTTTGGCCACGGTCGCTGAACACATAGCCGAGACCTGCATAGCCAGATCCTATCATCGGGTTGATTTCCAACGCTTTTCTGAAATGTTCTTCGGCGGTCTGGAGGTCGTTGAGGCGGTAGTAACAGTCGCCGATGGTGGTGTGTATCATCGAGGTCTCGATGCCGTTGCGAAGGGCTTCTTCGAGGGTGTCGATGGCTTCTTTGTAGCGGCCAAGGTCGTAATAGATGTCGGCTAAGTGCATGTTGGTCCAGAGGTCTTCGGGGTCGATGCTGAGGGCGAACTCGTAGGGGTCGATGCTTTCTTCGTATTGTCCCATCATGCGGTAGATGTCGCCGATGTTGGTCCAGGCCTTGCTGTTGTGCGGGTCCTTGTCGATCATGGCTTGGAAGAAGGCGAGGGCGTCGTCTTTGCGGCCTGCGCTGAGGTAGCAGCAGCGAATCTCGTGGTATATGGTGTCGCGCTCGTCGGCAAAGGGCAGGGCCTTGCGGTAGAACTCAAGGGCGCGGTCGAATTGTTGCATGTGCTGGTACTCGTAGGCGATGGCGTTGTAGAGGTCGAACTTCTCGTCCTCGTCGAAGTAGGGCAGGGCGCTGAAGTAGTTTTCCAAGGCCTCTTCCGACTTGCCCAAGACGGCCAAGCACGACCCGAGGGTGAGGAAATAGTCGGGGTCGTCATCGTCGTCGCGTTCCACGTGTTGCATGATGTCGAAGGCGCGTTGGGCGTCGTTTTCCAAGAGGTATTGTCGTGCCATCTTGATTTTCAGCTTGTTGCTTTCGGGATGCTGCTCCATGGCCAACTCCACGGCCTGCCGAGAACGTTTCAGTTCATTGTGTTGGGTGTAGTGGTCGATGATGTACTCAAACTCCTCGCTATCAAAGTAAACCGAGTCATGGTCTTTCAGCATCGATTCATACTTTTCGATGGCTTTTTCCATCTCTTCCTCGTGTTCCTGATAATAGTCTTCGTCCTCAAACATGGTTAGTTTTTTCTAAAATTTGGTGCAAAAATAATAAAAAGGGCGGATATGGAGGCCAAATTTGGTCGGGATGCTGAAATAAATCTGGCAGGCGTGATTTGGATTGGTTTTTTCCGTAGCTTTGCAGTCGTAATTTTGACCATCCAAACACACGCAATATGACCATCAACGAACTTGAAAGAACCGCCACACAGGTGCGCCGCGACATCATCCGCATGGTGCACGGGTGCCAGTCGGGACATCCGGGCGGCTCGTTAGGCGCAACCGACATTGTCACAGCCCTTTATTTTGACCAAATGGACATCGATCCCGCCAATTTCCGCATGGACGGCAACGGCGAGGACATGTTTTTCCTCTCCAACGGCCACATCAGCCCGATGCTCTATAGCATCATGGCGCGGCGCGGCTATTTCCCTGTGAGCGAATTGGCTACTTTCCGCCGCCTCGGCACACGGCTGCAAGGCCATCCCACCCCAATGGAAGGTCTGCCGGGAATTCGCATCGCCTCTGGCTCGTTGGGACAAGGGCTTTCCGTGGCTTGCGGTGCCGCCCAGGCCAAGAAGCTCAATGGCGACAAGCACCTTGTCTTTGTCCTCATGGGCGATGGCGAGCAGGAGGAAGGCCAGATTTGGGAAGGCGCGATGTATGCCCCAGCCAAGGGTGTCGACAACCTGGTGGCCATCATCGACTACAACAAGAAACAGATTGACGGCTCGACCGACGACGTGATGAACCTCGGCGACCTTCGGGTCAAATATGAGGCTTTCGGCTGGAACGTCGTCGAAGTGAGCGGCAATAACATGCAGGCCGTAGTCAACACGCTGAAGTTCGTTCGCGAAAACGCCTTCCAAGGCAAACCACAACTCATTCTGGCACATACCGTTATGGGCAAGGGCGTCGACTTCATGGAGAACAACCACAAGTGGCATGGCTCAGCACCCAACGACGAGCAAGCCGCCAACGCACTTTCGCAATTAACCGAAACATTAGGAGATTATTAATAACAAAACATGCAAAACCTACAAAACATCAAGGTGTTGCGGAAAGCTGCCAACCGGCGGCTTTCCGGCGGCGACGCGGTTGCGTAGCCGCTATGCAATAAGAAAGTTTTGATAGTTTTGTGGGTTTTGTGCCAAAAATGAAGAATATGGATTTTAAGATTCAAAACCAAAAAGATACAAGATCGGGATTCGGTGAAGGTCTGCTCGAAGCGGGCCGTCGCAATCCCAAAGTGGTCGCTTTCTGTGCCGACCTCACACCTTCAGTGAAGATGGGCGACTTCGCCAAGGAGTTTCCTGAGCGTTTCTTCCAGATGGGCATCGCTGAGGCCAACATGATTGACATGGCCGCTGGCATGGCCTTGAGCGGCTTTGTGCCGTTCACGGGCACCTTTGCTGCCTTCTCGACTGGGCGCGTCTACGACCAAATCCGCCAATGCGTGGCCTATTCCAACAAGAACGTGAAAATCGCTGCCTCGCACGCTGGTGTCACCCTCGGCGAGGACGGAGCCACGCACCAAATCCTTGAGGACATCGGGTTGATGAAGATGCTGCCCAACATGACCGTCATTGTGCCTTGCGACTTCAACCAGACCAAAGCCGCCACCATCGCTGCCGCCGAGTATGAAGGTCCGGTCTATCTCCGTTTCGGTCGCCCGAAAGTGCCGAATTTCACCCCTGTCGACGAGAAGTTTGTCATTGGCAAGGCCCAGATGCTGCAAGAAGGTTCGGATGTGACGATTTTTGCCTGCGGTCACCTCGTGTGGAAAGCCGTGCAAGCGTTGCCAATCCTCAAGGAAATGGGTATCAATGCGGAATTGATTAATATCCACACCATCAAACCGTTGGACGTTGAAGCTGTGCTGAAATCTGTGAAGAAGACCCGCTGCGTGGTCACCGCTGAGGAGCACCAGCGCAACGGCGGCTTGGGCGACAGCATCGCCCAGGTGTTGGCCTTGAACGCGCCTTGCCAGATGGAAATGGTGGCCGTCAACGATGTGTTCGGACAAAGCGGCACGCCCGACGAGCTGCTGACCTTCTTCCATTTGGATACGCCCGACATCGTGGAGGCCGTGAAAAAAGTTGTTTCGCGCAAACAATAAAACGAAGGAAATCATTGTTCTAAAATAGTTCCGGCGGATTTGTAATCCGACGGTGGTGAATATGGGTATTTCAAATCCCCCTTTCAAAACGAGCGGACGCTCGAACCAAGAATTCGAATTATTAATCTTTAATTAATCATGAGAAAACTTTCAATCTTCTCTCTTTCAGCCCTTCTTCTTTTGGGTGTCATCACTTCTTGCCAAACGAAAAAGGAAGAACCCCAAGAACCATCCAAGGCCCTGAATGTCATCTACTTCATCGGCGATGGAACAGCCTTGCCGCAGGTATATGCAGGCATGTTGGCCACGCGCCAGGAAATGGTGTTTCCCAAGTTTCCATACATCGGTGTCGTCGACACCCATTCTGCCAGCAACGACATTACGGATTCGGCTGCTGGAGGAACAGCGCTTTGCAGCGACCACAAGACCAGCAACGCCATGGTCGGCATGAACCCCGACACCATTCCTGTCAAGACGCTGCTTGAGGTGTTCCATGAGCAAGGCAAGGAGACGGGCCTCGTCGTGACGAGCTATATCACCCATGCCACGCCTGCCTGTTTCTATGCCAAGGTTCCGCATCGCCGCCAGTATGAGGACATTGCCATGCAGCTGGCCGAGGCCGACAACATCAATTTGGCCATCGGCGGCGGTCGCAAGCACTTCAACCAACGCAAGGACAGCGTTGATTTGATTCAACGCATGGAGAACGAGTTGGGTTGGAAGGTATACGACACCCTTGCCGACATCGACGTGACTTGCAAGAAATATGCTGTGTTGGCCAACGACGACCACATGCCCAAGGCTGCCGACCGTGGCGACTTTTTGCCGCGTGCCGTGAAGACCGCCTTGAAGACCCTCGACAGCGCCGAAAACGGTTTCTTCCTCATGGTGGAAGGCTCGCAAATCGACTTCGCTTGCCATGCCAACGACTCGGCTTGGATGGTGGATGAAGTGGTCGACTTCAGCTATGCCATCCAAGTGGCCCTGGACTATGCCGAGGAGCATGGCAACACCTTGGTTGTGGTCACTGCCGACCATGAGACGGGTGGCCTGACCATGCCCGACAAGCAAGGCAAATACACCAATGTGTCGTTCTGCTACTCGACGGGTAGCCACACCTGCCTGCCGGTGATGGTCTATGCCTACGGCCCTGGCGCCGAGCAGTTCACGGGCTGGATGCAAAATACGGCTATCAAAGGCAAGATATTGAATGCCTGTGGTTTGGAGAATATCGGCGACGGCCTGCCCGAAAACGACGGCAAACGTTTCCAAGCCGTGAAAGCCAACCTCGATACCAAGCCTGAAAAATAATGAAACTCTCCGTCGTCATTGTCAACTACAACGTCGAGTATTTCCTCGAGCAGTGCCTTTATTCGGTGCGCCGCGCCATGCAGGGCATTGAGGGCGAGGTGTTTGTGGTCGACAACAACTCCGTCGATGGATCGCTCAAGATGCTGGCGCAGAAGTTTCCCGAGGTGAAGGTCATCGCCAACAAGGACAACGTCGGCTTTGCCAAGGCCAACAACCAGGCCATCCGCATCTCGACGGGCGAATATGTACTGCTCCTCAATCCCGACACCGTAGTGGAGGACGACACCTTCTCGAAGTGCATCGCCTTCATGGACAGCCATCCCGATGCAGGTGGCCTCGGCGTGAAGATGGTGGATGGCAAGGGGCGGTTCCTGCCCGAGTCGAAACGCGGACTGCCCACGGCTGCCACGGCGTTCTACAAGATGTTTGGCCTCGCCAAGCTCTTCCCCCACAGCAAGCGTTTTGCGCGTTACTACATGGGGCATCTCTCCAACGACGAGACCAACGAGGTGGAAATCCTCGCCGGTGCCTTCATGTTGATGCGCAAGGAGACCCTCGACAAGGTAGGCCTTTTGGACGAGACTTTCTTCATGTATGGTGAGGACATCGATCTTTCTTATCGTATCACGCAGGGCGGCTACAAGAACTACTATTTCCCTGAGACGCGCATTATCCACTATAAGGGCGAGAGCACCAAGAAGACCAGCGTCAACTATGTCTTCGTGTTTTATCGCGCCATGGAGATTTTCGCCAAGAAACATTTCGGCAACACCTGGGCCAAGTCGTTCTCATTCCTTATTAATATGGCCATCTACATCAAGGCGTTCTTCGCTTTGGTGTCGCAGTTCTTCCACAAGGCAGCCGTTCCGTTCCTCGATGCCGTGTTGGGTTATGGCGGTTTGGCGGCCATCAGCTATTTCTGGGGCCATGGTCCCATCTACGAAGGCACTGGCACCTATCCGCTTGTGCTGTTTGCCGTCGTCTTACCGGTTTATATCATAATATGGCTGCTATCGACGTATTTTACAGGAGGATACGATAAACCCTACAGCATTGCCAAAAGCGTTCTTGGCGTTGCATTCGGATCGGCTGTGATATTGGTGTCGTATGCCTTGTTGCCCGAAAGCCTGCGTTTTTCGAGGGCCTTGATTCTTTTCGGAACATTGTGGTTGGCCTTGGAGATGAGCTTCACGCGGTTTGTAGGCATCCTGATGGGGAATGAGAACTTCCAGTCGAAGCGGACGGAGAAGAAGCGTTTCTTGGTCATCGGCAGCCCCGAAGAGACCCGGCGCGTTAACGCCATCTTGGAAAGCACTTCCATCAAGCCCGACTTCATCGGTTTGGTGAGTTCGGATACCCAAGGCGAGGCTCCCGAAGGTTTCATCGGAAACCTGTCGCAAGTGCCCGACATCATCGAAATCTACAAGATTACCGAAGTGATTTTCTGCTCTAAAGACGTGCCGCATCAAGTCATCATCGACAAGATGGTGGATTGGCACGCCACCAACGTCGACTACAAGATTGCCCCTGAGGACAGCCTTTCCATCATCGGCAGCAACAGTATCAACACGCGTGGCGACCTCTATACCGTCGACATCAAGGCCATCGACACCAAGTCGAACCGCCGCAACAAACGGCTTTTCGATTTTGTCACAAGTGTGTTCAGCATCTTGTTTTGGCTGCCTTTGGCATTGGTGGTGAAGCAGCCGGTCAGGTTTTTGAAGAATGCCGTTCTGGTGTTGGTGGGTAGACGTACCTGGGTGGGCTATTGCTCGCCAGCCGATGTGGCGCAAAAACTTCCCAAGATTCGCAAAGGCATATATAATCCTGCCTCATATATGGAAAAGGACATCGATGCCGATGCCCTTAACCAGATGAATCTGCTTTATGCCCGCGATTACACCGTTTGGAAAGACGCCGAAATCTTTTTCCGTTCGGTGACGGCGAAATGATTCTTTTACCTTGCGTGTTTGTATCCTTTTACCTTGTTCCAGTCACCTCTCGTGAAATCTGGCATCATGACGGGCATTCCGCCGTTGGCGATTGAGGCTGCGGTCAGCTCGCCGAGGCACGACCATTCGGCGGCGTCGTAAACGTCTTGGTCGAGGGGCAGGCCGTGTTGCAGGCAGTAGATCAGGCGGTAGTCCATCACGAAGTCCATGCCTCCGTGACCGCCCACTTCTTTGGCTTTCTCTTCAATCTCTACCGCGATGGGGTGGAGGTATTCCTTCAAGATCTTGTCGCGCACCTCGGCAGGGACGAAGCCATGAGGATTGAGATGTTGTCCTTCAGCCAAGAATCCCGCAGGCAGCTTGTCTTCAAGCAGGGTGAAGCCTTCGATGGGGTATTTGTTTGCAAAGCCTTCTGTACCCGTCAGTTGGTACAAGCGGTTATACGGACGGTAAGTATAAACGTCATGCTCGATGAGCAGGGTCTTGCCCTTCTCGGTTTGGATCATCGTGGTGGTCATGTCGCCGTTGGCAAAGTCATCGACGCCCATCATTTCCTTGGCGATTTTCTTGCCGTTGTAGGAGGGTGTTGCCATGGCCACGAGGGTCTTCATGCGGTCGCCGCGATGGATGTTGAAGGCTTGGCAGAGAGGTCCGAGGCCATGGGTGGGATAGACGTCGCCGGCGTGGCTTTGGTTGAACTCAAGGCGCCAGTTTTCGTAGTACTCGTGCCAATAGGGTTCAAGGTTGTGGATGTAGGCGCCTTCGCCGTGGATGAGTTCGCCAAACATGCCCTGTTGCGCCATGTTGAGTGCGGTCAGCTCAAAGAAGTCGTAGCAGCAGTTTTCGAGCATCATGCAGTGGCGTTGGGTCTGTTCGGCCACGTCGACGAGCTGCCAGCATTCCTCAATGGAGGTGGCGGCAGGCACTTCAACGGCCACATGCTTGCCTTGCTGCATGGCGTAGACGGCCATCTCGACGTGGGTCTGCCAGTTGGTGCAGATGTAGACGAGGTCGATGTCGTCGCGTTGGCAGAGTTCCTTCCAGCCTTCGCGGCCTGTGTAGGCTGCGGCACGGGGCAAGCCTTTCTTCTCTAAGATATTGGTCTGCACGGCTTCCACGCGGTCAGGTTCGATGTCGCACAAGGCGTTGACGGTCACGCCGTCGATGTAGGTCATGCGGTCGACGGCATCGGGGCCGCGCATACCGAGGCCGATGAAGCCGATGCGGACGTTCTCGATGGGGTCGACGGTGAATTGGAGTACGCTTTTCTGTCCTTCGATGCGTTGCGGCTCGTCGAAGACGATGGTGTTGTCGACGATGCGGTAGTTGCCTTTGCGGACCTCCGTCGTTTCTTTCTTGTCGTTGCAAGATGAGACCATGGTCATAAGGACCAGGCTAAAGATGAGATGTAAAAACTTGTTTTTCATACGAATTAATGATGATTTTTGTGCAAAAATATGAATTAGAATGATAAAAACCCCTATCTTCGCCAAAAATTTATCATCATGAATGCTCTTTCCTCCATCGCGGGCCATTTCGTCGACCCGAAAGCCATCGAAACCATCCAGCCGTTGGGCAACGGACTCATCAATGACACCTATAAAATAATAGTGGGTGGCCAGCCGAAATATGTGCTGCAACGCATCAACAATGCCGTTTTTACGGATGTGGAAATGCTGCAAAACAACATTGAAACAGTGACGAATCATATTCGGCAGAAATATGAGAGCCAGGGCGTTAAGGATATTAATCGGCGCGTGTTGCATTTCCTGAAGGCCGACACGGGCAAGACCTATGTTGTTGAGGATGGCAAGTATTGGCGCGTGATGGACTTCATCGCCGACAGCTATACCTACGAGGCTGTGACGCCTGAATATGCCTATTATGCGGGTCGCTCGTTCGGTGATTTCGAGTCGCTGCTGACGGACTTGGAAGAACCGATAGGGGAGGTCATTCCCGATTTCCACAATATCGAGTTCCGCCTGCGGCAGTTGGAGGACGCTGTGGCTGCCGACCCCATCGGGCAGATGCGCGAGGTGGAGGTGCAGAAGTTGGTGGCCAAGGTGCGCGAGGCTTCCGAATGGATGTGTCTCGGTGAGGTGCTCTACAGCCAAGGCAAACTGCCGAAACGCATTTGCCATTGCGACACCAAAGTCAACAACATGCTCTTCGAAAAGGATGGCAACGTGCTATGCATCATCGACTTGGATACCGTGATGCCTAATTTCGTCTTCTCCGACTATGGAGACTTCCTGCGTTCGGCGGCCAACACAGGAGCCGAGGACGACACCGATTTGGATAACATCCACTTCAACATGGAGATTTTTGAGGCTTTCACGAAAGGCTATCTTGAAGGCACGGCGTCGTTCCTCACGCCATTGGAGAAGGAGCTACTACCTTACGCTGCCACTTTGTTCCCCTACATGCAGGCCGTGCGTTTCCTGACCGACTACATCAACGGCAACACCTATTATAAAATAAAGTACCCGATACACAACCTCGTGCGCACTCGAGCGCAGTGGCGATTGTTTGAGGAAGCGTGTGCCCACACTGATGAGATGAAAAAGTTTATCACTGGCTGATTGAAAGAAGTGCAAACGGTAAACTGCAAATGGTTAACTCCCAACTACAAACTCAATCTGTTTCGCCTGTATTTTCTTGGCAATGATGCGCTTGTCGCGGTCGAGGACGTAAATCAAAGGCGTGGTTTCGATGTCGTAGAGGTCGTACAAAACATCGAAACGAACGTCGTCGGTGTTCATGTCGATGGCCAGCACTGTAATTTCAGGATGAGCTGCACACACCGAGTCCAATTCCTGCATTTCTTCATGGCAGAGGTCGCAGTCGTGGTCGTAGAAAAACAATACGGTGTATTCGTTTTCAACGGCTTGTAAATCAATCGAATCGCAGATGTGGATTTCGGGAGCAGGATGGAACAAGGCCAATCGGCGCAAACGGTCGGCTTTTTCTTTGATCAACGGTCGGTTGATGTCATTCAAGTCCTTGATTTCCAATTGGGAAAAATATCGGTCGTAGAGGAAGACAAACACTTGGTCCTGGCTCATGTATTCGGGGTGGCGGTATTTTTCGAGGAGGTGCCAAAGGATGAAGTCGCGGAGGTCGGGATTGTAGGAGGCCCGTTCAACCAGCCTGTTGATTTCCAGAGTGATGGAGTCGGTTAGGGGTGTCACCATCTTGTCGAAATAGAAGTCGATTTGGGCGGCAAGGATGGGGTTGTCGTCCGTCGGCCCGTCGAAGGCTTCGATGCCGTCCCAGAAATGGGCATTTTGGGCATTAATCGTGCCGCAAAATAATAAGAAAAGGACTATTATGAAGAGTTTGAGCTTCAAAATTTGTGTTGTTTGCCCGCAAAGTTACGACTTTTTCCCGAAAAACCCTACCTTTGCCCCGAAAACATGATCGTCCGATGAAAAAAACACTCGTTTTGCTCGTGCTTTTGGTAGTTGCCTTTTTTGCGGAGGCACAACAAGAAACCGTCCGCGTCGCCTTCTGGAACATGGAGAACTTCTTCGACCCGTTTGTTGACAGCACCAAAGCCTACAACGCCTTCACCGAGGACGGTATGCAGCATTGGACGAAGAGCCGTTTCTACAAGAAGCGCAACAACATGTACAAGGCCATCCTCGCCATGTCGGAGAACCGTCCGTTGGGTATCATCGGGATGTGCGAGGTGGAAAACGAATACGTTTTGAGCGCGATTTTCGACCAAACGCCGCTGAAGAAACACAACTATCGTTTCGTGCATTACGAAGGCCCCGACAAGCGTGGCATCGACCCAGCCATTGTGTATTCGCTTGACCATTTCCGATTGGTGGAAAGCGCTGCGTTTCCGTATTACAATCCTGAGGACACGGCGTATCATTCGAGGGATATACTTTATGCGAAATTTATTGGCAAACAAAACGACACCCTCCACGTCTTCGTCAACCATTGGCCGAGCCGCTACAGCGGCGAGTTGGAGACCGTTGGCTCACGCTCCTGCTCGGCGGCCATCTTGCGCGCCAAGGCCGACTCCATTTGTGCCTCGATGCCCGATGGCTACCAGGCCAAAATCATCATGATGGGCGACCTGAACGACTGTCCCACCGACCCGAGCGTCTACGACGTGCTGCGCGCCCGCCATCCCTCCGAGATGGAAGAAGGCTGCTTCATCAACTTGTTCGGAAAGCGTGAAGGTTTGGGCTTTGAAGGCACCTTGAAGCACCAAGCCGACTGGCAGATCTTCGACCAAATCATCGTCACGGAGGGCGTGATGGACGATAGGGAAGGGCTTCATTACCAAGAAGGTAGCGCCCGCATCTTCCATGCCGACTTTATGCTTGAGGACGATGAAGTGTATCATGGCAAGAAACTCTTCCGCACCTACATCGGCCCGCGCTATTTTGGCGGCTTCAGCGACCATTTACCGGTGTATATTGACTTGGAGAGATAAAACATAAACACTTGAACTGAAATAAATTACATCAACTATGAATACCAAACGTTTTCTCATGTGCGGCACGCTGTTTGCTGCCTTTGCTTTTCTGTTTTTGAACCGCGTTGAGGCTCAGAGTGGCACACGTTTCCTCGACCCCGTTTTCAACGAGGTGACCACCACCGAGGCCATCCCATTCAGTAGCGCCATCCGCGAAGGGCAAACCTCGCCGACCACCTTGTATCTTGATTTTTACGAACCCACAGGCGACACTATGGCCAAGCGCCCGCTGGTGATTACGGTCTTTGGCGGTGCGTTTGTGACCGGCAGCCGCGATTATGTCGACATGGTGGCCTATTGTACCCGTCTTGCCAAACTTGGGTATGCTACGGCTTCCATCGACTACCGCTTGCTCTCGTGGTTGCAGTTTTCGGAGTCGGCACTCATGCGCGATGCCTACATGGCCGCGCAAGATGTGAGCGCGGCCATCCGTTTCTTCAAGCTGCATTGCGATGACTATCGTATCGACCCTGATCGTATTTTTCTGTTGGGCAATTCGGCGGGTTCCATCGCCATCCTTGCGGAGATGTTCATGGGCGAGGAGGAACGCCCCGAGCAGACCTTCACTGAGCCAGATTTGGGCACGATGCACAGCTCTGGCTTTGAGGAATATGCTGGCATCTCGCCTACAGTGGCGGGTGCCATCCCGCATTGGGGCGGCGTGAATGCACTCGATGTGATTGACATTGAGGAATATACCCCGATTTGCATGATTCATGGCACCGACGATCTCACAGTTCCCTTCGATTCGGGCTATTGTTTTTCCAACTTCAGCTTGCCTTCCATGCCGTATATGTATGGTTCACAAGCTATTGCCACACATCTCGAATCCATTGGCATCTCCGATTTCGAGTTCCATCCCTTCGAGGGCGAGGAGCACGCTTTCTATTACAACGCCGTTTATCAGCTTGACGAGGAGAAATTCGGCTGGTGTTTCGACATCACCCGCGATTTCCTTTGGAAGCATTTGGGTTGGCCTACATCGACGCAGGAAACGACTATGCAGGAGGTGACACTCTATCCCAATCCCGCTACTGCATCCATCGTTTTCCATGGCGATGCCTTACTCCCAAATGGGTCTTATCAGTTGCAAGTGTTGGATGTGTTGGGTCGCGAAATGACCAATGTGGCGGTTTCGTCGCCCCATTATTCCATCGATATATCAAGTTGGCCACCAGGTGTTTATGTGGCACGTTTCGGGCAAAACGGCAATTGCTGCTTCCGGAAGTTTGTGAAACGGTAGGCTTATTCCTTCAAGCTCTGCCGTGCATAAGGCACTAAGTCCTGGCTGGCAAACTCGCCTCTCAGGTACTTGAAATAGCCCGCCACGGCCACCATTGCGGCATTGTCGGTGGAGTAGGAGAGGCGCGGGATGAACACTTTCCAATGGTATTTTTCGCCCAAGGCGAGCATGGCATCATGGAGGCCGCTGTTGGCGCTCACGCCGCCGGCGATGGCCACCGTCTTGATGCCCGTCTGCTTGCTGGCCTTCACCAACTTCTGCATTAGGATGTCGATGATGGTCTTCTGCACCGAGGCGCAGAGGTCGGCTTTGTTCTCCTCGATGAAGTTCGGGTTGAGCTTCAGGTTGTCGCGGACGGTGTATAAGATGCTGGTCTTCAGTCCGCTGAAACTGTAATCCAAGTCTGGAATCTGTGGCTTGGCGAAAGTGAACGCATTGGGATTGCCGATTTTGGCCAACTTGTCGATGACGGGACCGCCAGGGTAGGGCAGGCCGAGGATTTTGGCCGTCTTGTCAAAGGCCTCGCCCGCTGCGTCGTCGATGGTCTTGCCGATGACTTCCATGTCGAAATAGTCCTTCACGACCACGATTTGGGTGTGGCCGCCCGACACGGTGAGGCACAAAAACGGGAACTCCGGCACTTCGGTATGGGTGTCGTCGGTGGCAAAATGCACCAAAATGTGCGCGTTCATATGGTCGATTTCAACCATCGGGATGTTCAAGGTCTGTGCGAAAGCCTTTGCAAATGAGGTTCCTACGAGCAAAGAACCCAAAAGTCCGGGACCGCGTGTAAAAGCGATGGCGGATAATTGATTTTTTTCTATTTTTGCAGTCTTCAAGGCCGTGTCGATGACGGGGATGATATTTTGCTGGTGTGCACGCGACGCGAGCTCGGGGACAACGCCGCCGTATTGCTCGTGAACTTTCTGACTTGCAATGACATTGGAGAGCACACGGGTGCCTTGGAGCACTGCGGCTGAGGTGTCGTCGCACGATGATTCGATGCCTAAAATGTATTCGTTCATGGGTCTCAATTTGGAGGGTCAAAATTATTAAAAAAAAGGTTATCCATAGCATCCTTGTTTTTTTTGTGGTGGTGTTGGCTATCGTCACGAGCCTTTTTATTGCCATACAAGACCCTATCATTCAGAAGTTTGCGGTGCGTTTCGCGGGTGGCTATCTTTCCGAAAAAACAGGTGCCGACATCAAGGTGGGTCGACTCGTCGTTACGCCATCCTTCAAGGTGTTTATCGATGATGTGTCAGTCAAAGACTTGAAAAAGAACGACTTGGCGAAGATTGGCGCATTGAGGACGAAAATCAGCATTGGTGACCTTTTGGAGGGGATAATCCACCTCGACAACGTCGAGTTGCGCGACACGGAGGCCAATTTGATTACCTATCAAGGCGAAGACCAGATGAATTTCGCTTTTTTGTTGGACGCTTTCGCTTCTGCCGACACGACACGGAAAAAAGAGTCGAAGCCTATGCCGATTGTCGTCGACCGTATCTCGCTGAAAAACATTGATTTCCTGTTGTGGAACCAAAATAGTTCCGATTCGCTGAAAACGGCCAATCGCCTCATGGATTATGCCCACCTCGATTTGGACGACATCAATCTGGAAGCCTCTGATTTCTATATGTTTGGTGATTCCATCCATGCCAACATCGCCAACCTTTCGGCCAAGGAAATGAGCGGAATTGAACTGAAAAGTTTCAGCACCGATGCGGTGGTTTGCTCGAAAGGCGTTTTCCTCAAGGGCCTTCTCATGGAGACCAACAACAGTAGTTTCGACTTGGATCTCAATATGTTATACAACGACATGACGGCCTTTGGCAGCTTCGTGGATTCAGTCGTTTTTGATGCCACCATACGCCCAACCGAGGTGATGCTGTCCGACATCGGCGTGTTTTCCGACATCATGTACAAAATGCCTGATTTGGTGAAGTTTGAGGGTAGGTTTACCGGTCCCATCGAACATTTTCGGGTCGACGACATCAAGGTAAAGTTTGGCAACTCCACTGCCTTTGAAGGCAACATCAGTATGCACCCGCTTGATTTTGAGAATGGCTATCACACCTTGAAAATCAAGAACATGAGCTTCACTTACGATGATCTGGTGAATTTTTACATCCCGTCTTCGACCAAAACGATTCCATTGCCGGAGTCGTTGCGAGCCATGGATCGGGGTAGGCTGAACTTGGATTTCAATGGTTCGTACAACAATTTCTCTTCCGACATCAGCCTCGTTTCGGGCATTGGCGACATTGACGCTTCGGTGGCGCGGGCGAAGGATGCCAAGGGCGACAATGTGTTTTTGGGCAATGTCAAGGCCGACAAGGTGAAGGCCGGTGCGGTTGCCAACGCTTCCAAGTTTGTGGGCGACCTCGACCTGAATGCCAACTTCATGGCTAAGTTCCCCCAAAAAGGTAGCCCTGAGTTTTGGCTCGACGGTGTTGCAACTGATGCTCATCTGCTTGGAAATCACATTGATGAAGTGAAGATGGACGGCACCCTTGTGGGCAATCGCTTCAAGGGAATGGTCAAAGTTGACGACGACGACTTATTTCTCGACTTCAATGGCTTGATCGACTTCCGCGACCCGAAATTCCCGCAGTCGGACTTTGAGGCTGTCATCAAAAACGCCAACCTGAGCGCCTTGAGCCTGATGAAGAGCGACAGCATATCGGAAATCAGCACCCGTATCGTCGCCAACATGAAAGGTTTCGACCTCGACGGCCTCGAAGGCGAGCTAAGCCTCGACAGCACCATCTATCGCGACAGCCGAGGCACCTACACAATGAAGACCTTTGCAGCCTCGATCCACAACGACAACCTGATGCAACGCCGCATCAACATTGGCTGCGACTTTTTCAACTTCGAGATGGCCGGACAGGTGAATTTCGCCAGCCTGATGCGCGTGCTCAATGAGTATGGCGACTCGTTTGTGCACTTCCCACAGTGGCAGACCGACCGCGAGGACTTCAAGAAATATGCCCGCAAACATGATGTGGACCAAGACTTTATCGTCAGCCTCAACCTGAAGGATACGCGCACCCTCAGCCGGCTTTTCATGCCTTCGCTGAAAATCGCCAAAAACACCTCGGTCAACGGTACTTTCACCTCGCGTTCGCGCCAACTCAACCTCACAGCCCGTTCCAAGAGCATCGAAATAGGTAAGGTCGCCATCAACGACTTCGAGCTTCGTAACTTCAACACTCGTTCTCATTCGTATGGCCGCATTGCTGTTGGCCGTGTGGAATGGACCAACATCACCGCCACCGACACCATGAACTTCGGCCTCGACAACCTGTCGCTCTTTGCCAAGATGGGCAACGACACCATCGCCACACAAATCAGGTGGGACGATGCCGACACCTGCGACCACAACAAATCCGCCATCGACCTGGCCTTCCATCCGCATGAGACGGGCGGCATCGTCAATATCAGCAAGGCCGACATCGTCATCAACGACTCATTGTGGAACATTGCCCCAAGCAATTTCATCGACATGAACGACGGTAGGGTGAACATCTCCAACCTGATGTTCAGCCACAACCGCCAATCGCTTCGTGTGGATGGCTATGTGCCCATGAATGAAGGTGATACGATTTCGTTGCAACTTAGGAGCTTCGACATTTCCAACTTCGACATCTTTACTGAATCCATGGGTTTCGACATTGACGGGTTCATCTCTGGCGATGCCATGCTCAGCAGCCTGAAGGCCAACCCCATGCTGCTGGCCGACCTCAACATAAAACGGCTGGGAGTGAATGGCGACCTTGTGGGCGATGCCGAGATTGTTAGCTCTTGGGACAACGAGGAGAAGTCTGTCGACGTGGAGGCCGAAATCCTCAACGACGCGAAGCGGATGCTGAACGCTTACGGTTCCTACTATACCGCAAGAGATGGCGACAATCTTGACTTCACCATTGCGTTGGATTCGTTGCGGTTGGCCGTTGCCAGCCCGTTCCTGACGGGCATCGTGACGCGAATGCAAGGCTATGCCAACGGCTTGGTCGACATCAAAGGCACGCTCAACCAGCCCGAAATCAACGGAAAAGTCAGCATCGTCGACGGCGGCTGCAAGGTCGGTTACCTCAACACATTCTATACCTTCAGCCCTACGATACTGATTGACAACAAGTCCATCTCGTTCGAGAACATGGTGATGACCGACACGATAGGCAACACAGCGCTCGTGGAAGGCGAAATCAGGCACAACCGGATGAAAGACTTCTATCTCGACCTCAAGTTGCACCCGCGCAATTTCTTAGCCATGGCCACCACAAGCAAGGACAACGACTCGTTCTATGGCTCGGCGATAGCCAATGGTTTGGTCAATATCAAAGGTCCTGTCAACGACATCTTCTTAGGCATCAAGGCTCGAACACAGGCCGGAACGGCACTGACCATCCCGCTCAACAAAGCCTCTACGGTGAAAGACAACGACTTCATCGTGTTCATCGCCCCACCTGTCGAGACTGAGGAGGATGAAGAGGAAATCCCCGAAGAGAAGGAAACGAAGAAAAGGAGCAACTTCGCCATAAGCCTCGACGTGGATGCCACCGACGACGCCACGATGAAAATCATGCTCCCAAGCGACATCGGTACCATCGAAGCGTCGGGCAACGGCAATGTGAAACTGAATACCTCGACCACCGAGCCGCTGACCATGTACGGCAACTACACCATCAGTTCGGGACGCTTCCAGCTTACCTTGATGAATGTCGTGACGCGCAACTTCTCCCTGAAGAAGGGGGGCACCATCTCGTGGTCGGGCAGCCCCACCGACGGACGCATCAATGCCACGGGTGTGTATTCCCTCAAGGCTTCCTTGGCCGATTTGGGTCTTCAAGTCGACTCAACCGCCAACAACAACGTCAACGTCGAGTGCCTCATCCACTTGAAAGACGCCCTGCTCAACCCGACCATTTCGTTCGGAATGAACCTCCCCAATGCCAATGAGGACATCATACAAACGGTCTATTCGCTCGTCGACACCACCAACCAAACGGTGATGGCCCAACAGGCTCTCACGCTGCTGGTTTTGGGCAAATTCGCCTATGCGGGCGGGTCTTCCGGCGTGGCGCAAACGCTCAACCTCAGCCGCATGTTCTCGGCCAATTTGAATGTCGACATCACGAAGAACCTTAACCTTGGAGTCAGCTACCACTCAGGCGACGTCGACACCTACGACGAATACCAATTCGCGTTGCGCACCGAGCTTTTCGAGAATCGCCTCACCATCGAGACCAACTTGGGCGTGATTGCGAGCAACAGCGTCAGCGGTGGCAACGCATCAAACATTGTCGGCGAATTCGACCTCTACTACAAATTGAGCAAGGACGGACGGCTACAGGCGCATTTCTACAACCACTCCAACTACAACTCCAACTTCAACAGCTTCGCCATCGACAAACGGGCACCCTATACCCAGGGCCTCGGTCTGTCATACAGCCGCTCGTTCACGACGTTCCGCGACCTGTTCAGGAAAAAAACGGTGCCTACGAACCAACCTTTCATCCCAAGGTCCCGAAAACCAGAAAACAACTGATTATGGAAAACAACGGCAATTTCAAGGTTTATCAGGCCTCGGCAGGGGCAGGAAAGACCTTTACGCTCATTAAGGAATACCTGAAACTCTGCCTCAAAAACGAGGCTTCGGTCGGCAATTTCAGGAACATCCTCGCCATTACTTTTACCAATGCCGCAGCCAACGAGATGAAGGCAAAGATCGTCAATGCACTGCGTGAAATCATTGAAAGCAAGGCGGTCGACCCGCATTCGATGGAGGCCGTTTTGCTCGACGAAATCGGCATCAGCGATGCGGAACTGAAACACAATGCGCAACGCCTGATGACTTGTATCATCCACGATTACAGCTGTTTTTGCGTGAGCACCATCGACGCATTCGTGCAAAAACTCTCGCGAAGTTTCGCCCATGACCTGGGGCTGCCTACCCAATATGCCGTCAGCATCGACACCGACGAGGTGGCTGAGACCATCACTGAGAATTTGGGCCTGAGAATCAGCGACAAAGACGACTACCTGACCCGACTTTTGGTCGACTTCAGCAACAACCAGTTCGACAACCAACGCTCCACCGCCATCGAAACCCAACTCTCCGATTTCATCAAGAAACTGATGACGGAGAAAGCCTATCAGAAAAACGAGGACAACGGCATAAAGAATCCTGTCCAATACAAGGAAACGCTTAAATTTCTTAATGATAAGATACGTCACTTCGAGCAAGAATTGAATAACCTGCTTGACGAATACAAGCGCGTTGAGGCACAATATGGCCTTAGGGAAGAGCTTTATTCATACGGCAAGAATGGTTTTGTGGCTTACCTTCGCAAACTCGGCAACAAGACCTACGAACGGCCAAGTGCCCGATTTGCCGCAGTGCTTGAAAAGGGTAACTGCCTCTCGAAAGAGGCTGAAAAACAGTTCGGAAAGTCGCAAATCGAGACCATCAACTTGGCCTTGTTGCCCGTCTTGAGGGCGCTTAATGATCTTGTGGATAAAGAGTTGGGTAAGTTCCTGTTCTACAGGTCGCAACGTGATTTGCTGTACCTTTATGCCTTGCGTAGCCAAATCCGGATGGAGTTCGACCAGATGGCCAACGACGACGAGGTGGTACATATTTCGGAGTTCAACAAGCTGCTCAATACGGTGATGGGCGATTTTTCGGTTCCCTTTGTGTATGAGCGTATTGGCGAACGCTATCGTCATGTGTTTGTCGACGAGTTCCAGGACACCTCCATCTTGCAATGGCAGAATCTTTTGCCGTTGATTGACAATGGATTGGCTGCCGGTGAGATGAGTATGGTGGTGGGCGATGGCAAGCAGTCGATCTATCGTTTCCGCAGCGGTGAGGTCGAGCAAATCGTCCGCCTGCCTGAGATATACGCCCTTCCCAACGACGAACGCCAACCCGCTTTCTTGCAGTACGAACAAAACCTGAAGGACAATTTCTCTTTCACCAATCTGGGCACCAACTACCGCTCGTTTGCCGAGGTAGTCGACTTCAACAACGCTTTTTTCGAAATGGCGTATAAGGTGCTCTCGCCCGAGTCGCAGAAAGTCTATGTGTCGCAAAAACCCGGCACCGACGAGGGCGTGCGTATCCATCAGGAGAAGAACAAGACCGACAAAGGCTTGGTGCAAGTGGAGCTTTACGATGCTGAAAACCAACTGGATTACTGTTTCGGTAGGGTAGAGGCCATTGTCCGTGAGCTCGTGGAAAACCATGGCTATCGTTATGCGGACATCACACTGCTTACTAGAAAGTCGGACTATGGTGCTGAAATGGCAAACTATTTGAACGACAAGGGAATACCAGTTATTTCGCAAGTCTCCATCTTGCTGAAGTCGTCGGATAAGGTCCAGCTGTTGGTCAACACGTTGCGTTACTTGATGTTTGACGACAACGAAGCCAATATTGCCAACGTGCTGTATTTCTGGATGCTGACGCAAACTCATGGCTTTGAAGGCGATGTCAGCTCTTGCTTCAACGAGGTGAAAGCCATTGCTGATGGTGAAGTCGCCATCGAAACGGTGATGGGCATTGGCGAGCCGGGTGTGTTGCGAAAAGCGCTGTCGAAGGCCACATGCCTTTATGACCTTTGTGCTGCGTTGCTTCGCATTTTCCGGTTCGACGGCATTCGCGACTCCTTTATTAATTACTTCATGGAGGAAGTGTTCAGATGGCAGTCGGGACCGAAGGAGGGCATCGTCGAGTTCCTTTCGTTTTGGGACAAGAAACAGGATGTGCTTGCCGTGAAGTCGGTGAGTGGCAACGCGGTGAATATCATGACGATACATAAGTCGAAAGGCTTGGAGTTTCCCGTGGTCATCTATCCCGAAGCCATCACAGATTTGGACGAGAAACTGAATCCCAGCAAGTCGCCCGAAGAATGGCTTCGGCCAGAGGATTTGGGCTTTGATGCCATTCCCAACCTTGGGAAAGTGCTGTTCAAGATGGACAAGAACGCCGAGAATATGGGTGATTTGGCTTTGGAACAGGTTGAAAAAGAGCGCGAAAGCAATCGTTTAGACAATCTCAACTTGCTTTATGTAGCCTTTACGCGAGCCGTGCAACGTCTCTATGTCATCGCCAAGCAAGGCAAGGCCGACAAGCCCAACCTTATTCGGGATTTCCTTGCCGACAAGGGCGACCATCAGTTGCAGGCGGATGCGGCTCAGGTCTATCGTTTCGGCAGTTCCGATTTCCGCAACCCGAAAGAGGAAAAGACAAAAACGGATGCCGTTTCGTTGACGGATTCGGTTTCGACGGATTGGCTTCAACGGATTTCCGTTGATGCCGACCCGATGCAGCTGTGGCGTTCGGCGAGCGACCGCTTGCAACCCCGCGAGTGGGGCGAGTTGGTGCACGAGATCCTGTCGAAGATTCGTTTCGAGGCCGATATGGAAGCGGTTTTGTCGCCCTATCTCTCCAACGCCACCATCGACGAAGAGACAGCTTCGTGGATACGCGAAATGTTCATGCAGATGTCTCGCCATCCACTGATCGGCAGGGCTTTTGCGCCTCAAGCCAAAATCAAGACGGAATCAGAAATCCTATATCATGGCGAAGTGCTGCGCCTCGACCGCTACGCCGAGCTTCCCGATGCCATTTATCTCATTGATTATAAGACGGGTAAGAAAGAAAACGCACATCAAGCCCAAGTGCGGCGTTATTCTGCCGCATTGCGCGAAATGACGCAAAAGGTGATAAGGGCTTTTTTGGTGTATTTGTCGGATTCGGGTCTCAATGTGGAGGCTGTCCCTTGTCAGGTCAGTGTTGAACGATGAGTTTTGCGTAATATCGATTGTTAAGAGCCCTTACCATTACGATGTAAACCCCTTCTTCAAACTTGCTGACATCCAAGGCTAAGTTTTTCCGTTGGCCGCTAATCTGTTTGAGTTGTTGTCCTAACGTATTGAAAATCAAAACCTCATCGATGTTTTTCTTGTAGATGTTCACAATGTCGTTCGCAGGGTTTGGAAACATAAACATGTCGTCGTTCAAGTCTCCTTCGACTTTGACCATGATTTGCTTTGTGGCATTGCATCCATTCACCATGGTTCCAGTGACGCTGTAATAATTGTCTTTTTCTGGATATAAAACGATGCTTGCCGTGGTGTCACCTGTCGACCAGAGATAGGTGTCGGCTCCTGAGGCACTCAATGTGATAGGTTGACCGATGAATACTGTGGTGTCGTTAGTGCATTGTAATGACGGGCGCGGATTGACCTTAAGATCCAAGTAATAGCGTTTCGTACAATAGAACTCCTTGTAATAATGCCCTGATTCTGCCAAATGCGTTCCGAAGAAATTGATACTATCGCCTTCGCAGATGTTTTTTTCAATGTAAATGTCAGTCACGGGTTTGACGGTGAGGTTGAGTCGATAGCCTATGCAATCGATAGTGTCGAAGTAAACCCCTGTTTCATAAAGAAGTGTGCCATGAAAATCATAGGCTTCGCCCTCGCATATCGTGTCAGTTACAGGAGGAGATTCAATTAGGAGTGTCATGTTGAGGATGACCAAACTGTCGTATTGCGGCCCTGGGTATAGGAAGGTGTATGTGCCAGCCTGAGGGATGAAAATGCTGTCGTAATAATAAGGTGAGTTTTCGCAGAAGTCAAGGTCGATGGTGTGGCTGACGGTATTGGATTCGTAGGCACCCATGTCGGGACTCAAGTGCTTGATACGTGGATTTCCAGCCAAGTCGGTATCAGGTTGTTGCGCAATGCCAACACCCCGGTCAATGCAGACGCTGTGCGATTGCAGCCTCCAGTCGCCGCCATGGCCTTCGCCGCCTGCATCTATATCGGCGTCAATGAACCTGACGTGGCATTCTGGCGATTCACCATCGTTTTCGGCTGCCAGTTTGATGTTCGCTGACGATGTCGAACTGTCGTCTTGCACAGCGCAATGGTCATGGTTCATTCCAGGCCCAATTTGCTCGTATTCGCCTTGGCTGACATTGCCCCAAATGATACAATTCCTGATTTCGTGCGGCACCGCTTCGGAATGGTAAACGCCTCCGTAGTTTTCCGAACCTTCGTTTTTTACGATGGTGCAGTTGATCAAATTGGATTCTCCGTGGCAAGCTCCACCGTTTGTTGCGGTGTTGTTGCTAAACAAGCAACTCCAATACGATGATTTTGAACGGTTGCAATAAGCTCCGCCACCGTTTAGAGCCGAATTGTGGCTGATGGTACAATTGATGAATTGGCTCGGTGTGGTGTTTCCAATGCTATGGATTCCTCCTCCGTTGTGCGAGGCAATATTGTCGTGAATGTTGCAACGGATGAATGTAGTGCTCCCAATGTCGTGAATGGCACCTCCGTTCTTGGCTTGGTTGTCAAAAAAATCGCAGTCAACGAATTGAATGTCGATGCTATTGAGCGACGATGATATTCCACCTCCATTTTGGACGGCACTATTGTGGCAAATCTTGCAATTGCTGACGGTTGCATGACTGGAAAGTGACATTCCTGCTCCTTCTTTTGAAATCCCGTTTTGGATGGTGAAGCCGTCGATGACGATACTGTCGCTATCGATATTCGGCAGCACGCTGATCACCCCTTGGCGATGGTTGCCGTCGAGGATGCTGGGATGGCTCTCGAAGTCGCGGAGCGAGAGGTCGTAGTCAAAAGGTTCGTCGCCTTTGAAGCCTCCATGCAGCTTGCTATTGCGCATCAGCCAGAAGGCATATTCGTTAATGGAATCACCCTTGTAGGTGCCTTCCTTGACCCAGATGGTGCAATTATCAAAATGCGATTTGAACAAGGCTCCTTGCAAATCGTTGGTTGAATTGCTCCACGAAGAACCGTCGCCAGTACCGTTGGGCGATACATAAATGATGTTGTGCTCGTCGCAATGGATAGGGATGTTGCCAATAGGCAGGATGTTGTGGATGATGGCCTGCTGCGACGTGAACCCCGAGGGGTTGTCAAGGGTGTAAAAGCCATCGGCAACGCCATCCCATCCGAAATTGAAGTGGAACAGCCCGTTTGTGTCGTAACCGTCACAAATGAAAGCATGTCCGCCCAACGACGACATGCCGCGAAAGTACACGGGGAGTTGCTTGTCGAGTTCTCGCTTGATGATTTCCCGCCAGGTCTCATTGTCGTAATAACTCCTATAAATCAATGTAGCCGTGGGAAAGCCAAAATATTGCCTAAAGGCATTGTTTGCAGCGGTGAACGAAGAATTGCTTTGATGGGCACCGTAATTCATCATAACTGCGATGCCACAATGACTAATTAGTTGAGCAACAGCATAGTTGCTTCCGTAAAGCGTGTCACACATGCCATTCCAGTCGTACATTGTCTCTCCGAAGTTGGCGCTCAATGTTCCATAGGGAGGGCAGTCGTAGGTTAGTTCTCCAAAGCCTTTCATGGGATACTTATGGTAATAAAGTATTTGAGCCATGGCAACGGCCACACAACCTGCCGAGACATGACCGCAAGGACCGACGCTGTCCAAAGGACAGGCCTCGTTGTGGAAACAGCCTTGTCCCCAAACGGAAGTGAGCAGAGGCGCAACTTCACGATTCGTTTTTGCGGCTTTTGGTTTCTCATCGGGATGCTCAGCCAAATAGTCAGTCCTATCATTATAATGGTGTATCCAATAGGCAATGTGTTCGGGCATGTTTTCAATTTTCGGCAAATCCGAACGCAAAGAATAGGCAAGCACTTCGTCCATTGCCGAAACGATGACGAAACCTTTTGGTTCCACCGAAAACACAAATAGGTTGGTTTGCCCTGTTAGATGGCTTTTGATTTCTTCCGACAACGTCAATGTGGCTTCACCTTGCTTCGTGTTCTGCGTAATGAAGTTTTCGGCAGTGGTCAAGGCTTCGTTGGCTCCAATTCGCATTTGTGCTTGGAGTTGGATTGAGACGAAGAGCATCGCTATGACGAAAGCCTTTTTCATGCTATTATAAGCAAATTGTGAACTGCAAAAATAAGGAAAAAAACCATTTCAGTCAAAAAAAGTCAGCTTAATTTTGGATTTTGCCCCCATAGTCCCGAAGGGACGACAGCCACCAGGGCATAGCCGTAAGCCTATGCCCGAAAACCAACGCGGATAATGAATGGTGAATAGCCGTAAGCCTATGCTCCATACAACAAAAAAAACAGCCCCCGAAATCTCGGAGGCTGAATCCTACGACTTCAGGTGTGGCACTTCGCTGATGAAGAACTCATCGAAAGAGTGGCTCCCGTTGTCTTTGAACTCGGTGTCAGGAAACACCTTCTGCAGTTCGTCATATATTGCCCTTACCAATCTGTCACTATCAAAGGCTTGAGTGAAAACCAGACGGATCGTTCCACCGAACTCACACCCCATAACCCACACAGGAAAAGAATGGCTTTTGGCGCTTGCCGAAACAGAATCCACATAAGGAACGGCCTCTTCTGGAATCTGGAATTTACCAGGATACGAGAAACCATAGGTGTAGGCCCTACGGTCGCCACCGCTTCCGATTTTCCTTGCAATCACGGTCGCGGTTTCGGGTCTGATGGGCAACTTCTTCAGTATGTCGACAATCTTCGACAGCCTGGCCACTACTTTAATAGCATTGCTTGGCTGGATTTGCTTAAGCAAAATAGTCCGTAGGTGAGCGGCCGCATCTGATAGGCTTACTTTGTAAAGTGTTGATTCATAGGGGATGGCGAATGCTGACGAGGCATTGCCGCCACTTTCCACGTCGAATACCGGTCTCAAATCCACAGGGGTATAACAAACAATGCTGTCGTCGCCACGCACACCATAGAGCGAACTTATTGCCTGTCCGAAGATAGCCTGCAAAGTGGGCACAACCGTGCTATGGCTGGCTCTTGCCAGCGAAAGCAGCGCCTCTAGTGGTATGTCTATCTCGTACTGATGTTGAGCGTTTTTGCCCTTGACCGAACCACGTTCGGGCAAATGATAGACACGCTTTCTTTTAGAGCCGGCGTCATCATCAGGTGTTGCGGGGATTTCCCGGGAAAAAAGATCTTCGAAAACCGATGCCGTGTCCGTACACTTGGCAGCATATTCCTTGCATTCAGCACGCCCCATCACACGCAAATATTCGACCAACAGTGTCTGCATGAAGCCGTATATACCGCGCAAATCGGCTATGCCGTGGAATACGTGCATCTGAAAACTGCGTCCCTCATAAGATGCGTAAACCATCAATCCACCCGTATCGGACGTGCCAAGATGTTTCGGACCGTCGGAGGCGGGATAAACCTTGACAACATCTGGAGAAAGCAAAACAGCTTTGATGGCTCCATTCACGACTACGGGTTGCTGGCAAAAGTTGGTGTGTATGCCAAGTGCAGCAATCAGCGCTTTCTTCAAGGCTTCGGGTTCAACCGTGTCTTTCATAGTGCATAACAATTCTAAGACAGTGGTGCTACGCCCTCCTCTTCCCCAATAGAATAGCTGGTCAGATATTGGTATCTCGCGTAATAACCCTTCCATTCTAAGAAAATACAGATAAAAAAAGGGGGAGAGGGATTTCTGTCTCTCCCCCATTAAAATAATTAAAGTTACTTAATGTTTAGCAGCCACGTTCTTCCTCGATAGCAGCCTGAGCAGCGGCCAGACGAGCCACGGGGACGCGGAACGGCGAGCAGCTCACGTAGTTCAAGCCGGTCTTGTAGAAGAAGTGGACCGAAGCGGGATCACCGCCGTGCTCACCGCACACGCCGCACTTCAGGTTGGCGCGTTGGCTACGGCCACGCTCCACGCCCAACTTCACCAATTGGCCAACGCCTTCTTGGTCGAGGGTGTTGAACGGGTCGGCGGGGATGATCTTCTCTTCGATGTAGTCCTTCACGATGGCGTTCACGTCGTCGCGACTGAAGCCGAAGGTCATCTGGGTGAGGTCGTTGGTGCCGAAGCTGAAGAACTGGGCCACGCTGGCGATTTGGTCGGCCACGAGGGTGGCTCTCGGGATTTCGATCATCGTACCGTAGAGGTAGCTGATCTCGACGCCAAACTTGGCTTCCACTTCCTTCTTCACGCGGTCGGCGATCTTCTTCTGGTGCTCAAGCTCCTTGACGTTGATGGTCAGCGGGACCATGATTTCCAGATGCGGGTCGAAGCCTTCGGTCATCAGTTCAGCAGTGGCCTCAAAGAGGGCGCGGAACTGGGTCTCGGTGATTTCGGGATAGACGATGCCGAGGCGCACGCCACGCAGACCCATCATCGGGTTCACTTCGTTGAGGGCGTCGATGCGCTTCTTGATTTCCTCGAAGCTGATGCCACGCTCCTTGGCGAGGGCTTTCTGCTTCTCTTCGGTATGAGGTACGAACTCATGCAAGGGCGGGTCCATGAGACGGAAGGTCAACGGCTTGCCGTTCAAGACCTTCAGCGTGCCCTTGGCAGCGTTCTTGATGTAAGGCTCAAGCTCGGCCAAGGCAGCCACGCGCTCTTCGGTGGTGTTGGCTAAGATCATGTTGCGCAGCTTGGCTAACGGCTCTTCGCTGTTCTTGCCGTAGAACATGTGCTCAATGCGGAACAGGCCGATACCTTCGGCGCCGAAGTTGACGGCGTTTTGGGCATCTTCCGGGTTGTCGGCGTTGGTGCGGACACCCATCTTGCGGTACTTGTCGACCAGGGCCATGAACTGCTGGAACAGCGGGTTCTCGGTGGCGTTGATCATGCCGACGGGTTCGGCATAGACCCAACCCTTGGAGCCGTTCAAGCTGATGACGTCGCCTTCCTTGAATTGCTTGTCGCCAATCTTCACAATGCCTTTCTCGAGGTCGATCTTCACGGCGTCGCAACCCACGATGCAGCACTTGCCCCAGCCACGGGCCACGAGGGCGGCGTGTGAGGTCATACCGCCACGGGCGGTCAGGATGCCGTCGGCGGCACGCATGCCTTCGACGTCTTCGGGGTTGGTTTCCTCGCGGACGAGGATGTTGGCCACCTTGGCGGCGCGATATTCCTTAGCCTTCTCGCTGGTGAGGGCGATGCGACCCACGGCACCACCAGGACCTGCGGGCAGACCCTTGGCGATGACGGTGTGCTTCTTCTCGTCGGCAGCGTCGAGGATGGGGTGGAGGAGCTCGTCGAGTTGCTCAGGGGTGAGGCGCATGACGACTTCCTTCTCGTCGATGAGGCCTTCCTTCAGCATGTCGAGAGCCATGGTCAGAGCGGCAACGCCAGTGCGCTTGCCGACGCGGCATTGCAGCATGTAGAGCTTGCCGTCTTGGATGGTGAACTCGATGTCGAGCATATCGTGGTAGTTCTCTTCGAGGATGCGGCGCACTTCGCAGAGTTCCTTATAGGTTTCGGGCATCAGCTCCTGCATCGAGTGCATGTGCTTGTTCTGCTCGTTCTTGGTGTCGTCGTTCAACGGGTTGGGGGTACGGATGCCAGCCACTACGTCTTCGCCTTGGGCGTTGATGAGCCATTCGCCGTAGAATTGGTTGTCGCCAGTGGCGGGGTTACGGGTGAATGCCACGCCGGTAGCGGAGCCGTCGCCCATGTTGCCGAACACCATGGTCTGCACGTTGACGGCAGTACCCCAGTCGTCCGGAATGCCTTCGATGCGGCGGTAGGAGATGGCCTTCTTGCCGTTCCAGCTCTTGAACACGGCCTTGATGCCGCCTTCGAGTTGGGCTTCGGCGTCGTCGGGGAACTCGGTGCCTAAGACTTCCTTGATACGGACTTTGAAGTCTTCGGCCAGTTGTTTAAGCTCTTCGGCCTTCAGCTCGGTGTCGCTCTTGTAGCCCATCTTTTCTTTATAGGCATCGAGCATGTCGTCGAGTTGCTTGCGGATGCTCTTGCCGTCGGCGGGTTCGATGCCCTCGGCCTTTTCCATGACGACGTCGGCGTACATCATGATGAGGCGGCGGTAGGAGTCATACACGAAACGGGGGTTGTTGGTCTTCTTGATCAAGCCGGGGATGGTCTTGGAGCAGAGACCGATATTGAGCACGGTGTCCATCATGCCGGGCATCGACTTGCGCGCGCCCGAGCGGCAGCTGACGAGCAGTGGGTTGTCGGGGTCGCCGTATTTCATGCCCATGATGTTCTCCATGTTCTTCATGCCGGCGTGGACTTCGTCCATCAAGCCAGCGGGAAGTTGGCAATTGTTCTGGTAATAGGCTGTGCAGCATTCCGTTGTGATGGTCAAGCCAGCCGGTACGGGCAGCTTGAGCAAGCACATTTCGGCAAGGTTGGCGCCTTTGCCACCCAGCTCGTTCTTCATCGAAGCATTGCCTTCAGCGGTCTTTCCGCCAAAGGTGTAAACGTACTTTGTCATTTTCTTAATTGATTATTAGTGAATTAAACTCTTTTTTTTCTGTTTTGCAATGAAATGGCAAAGATAGGAAAATGAGGAAAACAAAGCAATAGTAATGGTTATTTTTTTTGGAACTACCAAAAAAAGCCCCCCAAAACTCTGGGAGGCTTTTTTTGATGCTTAACCGAGATAACTCTTCAGGATCTTGCTTCGGCTGGTGTGTTTTAACCGGCGTATGGCCTTTTCCTTGATCTGGCGCACACGCTCGCGCGTCAGGTCGAATTTCTCGCCGATCTCTTCCAACGTCATCGGGTGGCTGCCGTTCAGCCCGAAATACAGGCGGACGACGTCCTGCTCCCGCTGCGTCAGGGTGGAGATGGCACGGTCGATTTCTTTTCTCAACGATTCGTACAGAAGCTCGGTTTCGGGCGTCGGGGCCTCCTCGCTCTTCAGCACATCGTACATGGTGTTGTCTTCATCCTGCACGAGCGGTGCGTCCATCGAGATGTGGCGTCCGGCGTTCTTCATCGAGTCCTTCACTTCCTGTTCCGTGATCTCCAAAACCTCGGCAATCTCCTCTGCATTGGGTTCACGCTCAAACTCTTGCTCTAACTTGGCATAAGTCTTGTTGATTTTGTTGATGGAACCGATTTTGTTCAGGGGGAGACGGACAATACGCGATTGTTCGGCCAAAGCCTGGAGGATGGACTGACGAATCCACCACACGGCGTAGGAAATGAACTTGAAACCTCTGGTTTCGTCGAAGCGTTGTGCGGCTTTTATCAGACCCAAGTTGCCTTCGTTGATTAAGTCGGGAAGACTGAGGCCTTGGTTCTGATACTGTTTTGCTACGGAGACTACAAAGCGCAAGTTGGCCTTGGTGAGTTTTTCCAATGCGATCTTGTCGCCTTGCTTGATACGCTGTGCCAATTCAACCTCTTCTTCAGCCGAAATCAGCTCAACCTTACCAATCTCTTGCAGGTACTTGTCGAGAGACGCGGTCTCGCGGTTCGTCACCTGCTTCGTAATCTTTAACTGCCTCATTTACCGTTAGTTTAGTTCAAAAATATTTTTTATGGGTTCTGGCGGATTACAAATCCGCCAGAACTCCTTATATTATATTATATTATCTTCTGCGACCGCTGCTATGGCCACCATTGCCACCACGGTTGCCGCTGTTGCTGCCATGGCCGCCACCGTTACGGTTGCCGCCATTGCCGCGACCGCCGCCGTTGCCGCCTTTCTTCTCCTCATAGCCTTCGGGCTTGGGGAGCAGGGCGCGACGCGACAGGCGCAGTTTGCCGGTCTTCTCGTCGATCTCGATGAGCTTCACGTCGATTTCGTCGCCTTCCTTCAGGCCGGTCTCTTCCATCGTCTCGTAACGCTTCCAGTCGATTTCGGAGATGTGGAGCAGGCCGTCCTTGTTGGGGATGATCTCCACAAAGGCGCCAAAGGCCATGATGGAGACGATCTTGCCGTGGTAGACTTGACCGACTTCCGGCACTTGAACGATGGCGCGAATCTTGGCCTTGCAAGCCTCGATGTCTTCCTTGTTTTGCGAAGCGATTTCCACGATGCCCTTCTGGTCGTCCTCGGTGATGACGATGACGGTGTTGGTCTCTTTCTGCATCTCTTGGATGATCTTGCCACCAGGGCCGATGACGGCACCAATCATATCCTTCGGGATATACATGGTCTCGATGCGAGGCACGAACTCCTTGTAGTCGGAACGCGGCTCGGTGATGGTCTTGGCCATCTCGTCGAGGATGTGGAGGCGACCTTGACGGGCTTGCTCCAAGGCTTCGGTCAGCACTTCGTAGCTGAGGCCGTCCACCTTGATGTCCATCTGGCAGGCGGTGATACCGTCGCGGGTACCAGTGACTTTGAAGTCCATGTCGCCGAGGTGGTCTTCGTCGCCGAGGATGTCGGTCAGGATGGCATATTTACCAGTCTCGCTGTCAGAAATCATGCCCATGGCCACGCCAGCGACGGGCTTGCGCATCGGCACGCCGGCGTCCATCAGTGCGAGGCAGCCGCCACACACCGAGGCCATCGACGACGAACCGTTGGATTCGAGGATGTCGCTCACGATGCGGATGGTATATGGCATGCTTTCGTCGTGCGGCACCATCGACTTGAGGGCGCGTTCGGCAAGGTTGCCGTGACCGATTTCGCGGCGGCTCGTGCTGCGCTGTGCCTTGGCCTCGCCAGTGGCAAAGCCGGGGAAGTTGTAGTGCAGCGTGAAGTTCTTCTCGCCTTCCACCACGGCGCCATCGATGGTCTGCTCGTCGAGCTTGGTGCCGAGGGTGACGGTCACTAAGGCTTGGGTCTCACCACGGGTGAACACTGCCGATCCGTGGGCCTTGGGCAGCACGTCGACTTCGGTCCAGATGGGACGCACCTCGTTGGTCTTGCGGCCATCGAGGCGGATGCGCTCGTTGAGGACGGCGTTGCGCACAGCCGAGCGTTCCACGTCGTGGAAGTAACGCTTGGCGAGCGGGGTGATGGTCTCAAGCTCTTCTTCGGTATATTTCGAAAGGTAATTGTCCAAGATGCCGCTGAAGGTCTCCTCGCGCTTGTGCTTGTCGGCGCAGCCGGTGAGGGCGAAGTCGTAGCACGGCTGGTAGCAGTTGGCTTCGATTTCGGCGCGGAGGTTCTCGTCGTTCACTTCGTGGCAGTATTCACGCTTGGCCTTGTTGACCTGTTCCATCAGTTCAAGTTGGGCCTGGCATTGTATCTTGATGGCTTCGTGGGCGGCTTTCAGTGCGCCGAGCATCTCTTGCTCGCTCACTTCCTTGCATTCGCCTTCCACCATGCAGATGTCTTTCATCGAGGCGGCCACCATCAGTTCGAGGCGGGCGTCTTCCATTTGAGCGAAGGTCGGGTTGATGACGTATTCGTCGCCGATGAGGGCCACGCGCACTTCCGAGATGGGGCCGTGGAACGGTATGTCGCTCACGCAGATGGCAGCCGAGGCGGCCAAGGCGGCTAAAGCGTCTGGGGTCGTTTCCTTGTCGTTCGACAGGAGGTTGACCTGGACGATGGTCTCAGCGTGGTAGTCGTCGGGGAACAGCGGGCGCAGGGCACGGTCGATGAGGCGCGAGATGAGCACCTCGTAGTCGGAGGGCTTGGCCTCGCGTTTGAAGAAGCCGCCAGGGAACTTGCCCGTGGCATAGTATTTCTCCCTGTAGTCGACTGACAGCGGGAAGAAATCGGTTTCGGGAGCCACTTCCGTTGCAGAGCAAACGGTGGCTAAGAGTACGGTGTCGCCGCAACGGAGCATGACCGATCCGTCGGCTTGTTTGGCGTAACGGCCAGTGTTGAGCGTAATCTCTTGACCGTTAGGCATCTTGATGGTTTGTGTAAATCCTTGTGGACCCATGATTCTAAATGTTTTTTTACTGTTTTCTCTACTTCTTTACATGTGGGTTCGTAAATAGCAAAAAAAAGGCAATGTCTATTGCCTTTTTCTTGCGTTCCGCATAGGCGGGCGAAAGTCTTACTTTCTGATGCCCAGTTCCTTAATGATGTTACGGTATCTTTCGATGTCGGTTCTCTTCAAATAATCGAGAAGTCTTCTTCTCTTACCTACCAAGCCAACCAACGCACGTTTGGCCGCCACATCCTTGTGATGGACTTTCGTTTGCTCTGTCAAATGCTTAATTCTGTAGGTGAACAAAGCGATTTGGCCTTCTGCTGAACCAGTATCGGCAGCGTTCTTGCCGAATTGGCTGAAAATCTCTGATTTCTTTTCTGCAGTTAAGTACATAATTTTCTTCTTTTTACACTAAATTTGTTATTCTAAACGGGCTGCAAAGATACGACTTTTTTGGAAATTGGATGGGGTTTGGAGGAAATTTTTTTAAAATGGCTGAGACTGACTCCCCTGCCAGTCCCAGCCTAACTCATAATCTTTATATCACTTTCCCTTATTTCAAAATGCCCGGCAAGCGGTAGCTTGTCTGCGTCTCCATCTTCCTGAAGATGTCCTTGAAGTCTTCAGGAATAAGTCCCCAAATCTTCAGTGTCATGCCGTTCGGGATCTTCTTGTAGAAGGCCTCGGCGATGCCGCCTGTGATGCAGGCGAGGGTGTCGCTGTCACCGCCCAATGAGACTGCCAATCGGATGGCCGACTCGAAGTCAGTGCTGTCGAAGAAGGCCACCATGGCTTCCGGCACCGTGCCTTGGCAGGAAGAATCCCAGTCATAGACAGGACGGATTTCGTCACAGGTGCGATTAAGGTTGTAGCCATATTTCGCTGAGATGTAATTCCTTATCTCTTCCTTGCTGGCTCCGTTGCGGGCCATGAAAATGGCCGCCGCCGTCGACTGTGCCCCTTTGATGCCCTCGGGATGGCTGTGGGTGATGGCCGCCGAAAGGCCTGCCACACGCTCGGTCTCTTCCAAAGTGTCGAACATCCAGCCGTTGGCGCTGCAACGCATGGCGGCACCGTTGCCATACGAGTTGTAGGGATGACGTTTGCCTTGCAGTTCTTCGTTGCCATCGTAATCACTCAGTTTCTCAGGATGGTACAGCCATCTGGAGAATCCGCCGCCGTAACCGCCCATAGGGCAGGGGTATTTCTTGGCGAAATCCAATAAAATGGTCTCCAACGTGTCCATGCCGTGCTGCGGGTCGGTGAGCAGCCATTGGGCCACGGCCATGGTCAGTATGCTGTCGTCGGTGTAGTTACACCGCGGGTCAAACAGCGGAAAATGTGTGGTCTTTATGTTGTTGAATTCGTATACCGAGCCAACGGTATCTCCTATTATTGCTCCTAACATTGTGTTTAAGTATTAGATTTTTAATTGTTTTAGTTGTATTTGAACAAAACTATCAAAACCTGCAAAACATTTTTCAAAGGAGGGGGAAGCACGCCAACCGGCTGCTTCCCGGCGACGCACGGTTGTGCAGTCGCCACACACTTCTTTTTTTAGGTTTTGCCTTGTTTTGCAGGTTTTGTGATTAAACCAATTCCGCCCAGAAATCCTGCGGTAAATGAATATTCTCCACATCCACGGCCCCAGCAAACAACGGCGCAATCTCGTCAGGAGTAAAGCCCGCGATGCCGCATCCGATTTTCGTGACCAAGAAGGTCAACTCGGGATGTTGCTTGGCAAAGGCGATGAACTCGTCAACGTAGGGTTTGATGGTGTTCACGCCGCCTTGCATCGTCGGGATGGCATAGCTTTGTCCTTGCAAACCAACGCCTTGACCCATGATGGCACCAAACTGCTGGACGGCAATCCTCGCCGCTCCGCCACCGTGCATGCCTTGCAGGTTGCTGCCAAAGACGAAGATTTCGTTTTTGCCGAGGCTATGGATGTAGTCGGGTGTGATGCGACCTTTGAACTCACTCATTTCGCGGTAGTTGCGGGTCTCGCTGTTCGACTTGGAGCGGAATAACTTGCGGGCCATGCTGGGCATGGCAGAGGTGGCGGCATAGTCATCTGAGATTCTGGTGTACATCATCGTCCGCGACTTGCGTTCCCGTGCCCAAGCCTCGCGCATTCCGGCTTCGTCGTCGGCAAAGGCCATGTGGTTGTCGATGCTGAGCGAGGCAGAGGTAGCCTCCACGTCTTGGTTGGTGCCGATGTAGGCGAAGTTCCATCCTTCCTCGTTCTTCATGCGCTCCACCAGGGCCTTGATGGCCTTGCCGCTGTATTCCTTCGAGGCGTTCTCCAACCCATCGGTGATGACGGTCACCACGGCGGTGGCGTCTTCCTTGTCCTTGATGGCGTTATACAGCTTGTTGATGCTGATGCCCATGGCATCATAAAGCGGTGTGCAGCAGCAGGGACGATACTCATTGGATGTCAGCTCTTTGACTTCTGCCACGGGCACCATGTCGTAGACCATGGTTTTGGCGCAGTCGCAGAAGATCATGAGCGAAACGAAGTGCTCTTGCGTGTCGCTGAAACGTTCTTGGGCCGAGCGGATGCTGCCCACGGTCTCGTTGAAGCCGCTGATGGCGGCCTTGGCGATGCTGCCCATCGAGCCGCTCTTGTCGAGGATGATCAGGTTGTAGACCTGTGTTTTTGCTTTGTTGGTTTGTGCTTCCATAATGTATTGTTTTATTGTGGTTTAATGTGATTTGTTATTTAAAGATTTAAGATTCAAAATTCAAGACCAATAACTCCAAACTGATAACTTCAAATTGCAAACTGGCTAAAACTCCAATCTGAAGTTGTTGTCCTCCTTAAGCTGGTCGTAACGTTGCTTGTTGAACGAGAATCGTGTGCCTTTTCGGCGCCGGCTTTCGTCCTCCGAGCGGGTGGGGTAGGAGGGATGCGATTCTTTAGCCATGTTTCCAAACAAGGCTCCGATGTCCATGCTTCGCATTTCGTTGCGCTCGCCGTAATAGGAAACTCGGCTTGTGGTTTCGTCCTCCACTTCGTTAATGATGCCGGTCTGGAGGATTTTCTTGTAAAAATTGCGTCGGTCAAACTGCACGCCGAGTATGGCTTCATAGAGCCGTTGCAATTCAGGGATGGTGAACTTCTCGTCCAATAGTCCGAAGCCAATAGGCTCGAAATGAATGTCTTGTCGCAGTTTCTCCATCGTTTTCCTCAGGATGTAGTCGTGGTCGAAGGCAAGACGTGGCACTTCGTTGAGGGCGAACCATTGCGCCTTGGCCGCGTCGTCGCCACCTTGCACCTCCGATTTTTTCGCCAAAGCATAGAACGCGATGGTGATGACACGGGTGCGCGGGTCGCGGTCGACATCACTGAAGGCTCCAACCTGCTTGATGTAGTGCAAGTCGAGTCCCGTTTCCTCTTTCAGTTCCCGCAATGCGCCTTGCTCTGCCGTTTCACCCATTTCGAGGAAACCTCCCGGAAAAGCCCAACAGCCTTTGTACGGCTCGATGCCGCGTTCGATGAGAAGGATCTTCAGGTCGTGCCCGTCGAAACCAAACACCACGCAGTCGGTCGTCACTGCCGGACGCGGGTAGTCGTATGTGTACTTTTGTTCGCTCATATTGTGTAAATTTGACGCAAAAATACGACTATTTTCCAAAACAGCAATGAAATAATGTGTAAAATTTACACTAAAATTTGCAAATTATTGGATTACAGATTGTTTATATGTGTAATTTTTACACGATATAAACAATGGTTCTGTTATATGGCTTAGTCGGCCACTTCGGAGTTGCTTGATTCGGGTCGGTTGTTGAGCGCCCCCGGGTGGTCTTGCTCGTTGAGGATGTCGGTGATAACCTCCGAATTGAATACCTCGTCGACGAAATCGTGGGCTTTCGAGTGTTTCTTGTGCCATTCTTCGCCATCTTGCTTGGTCTTGTTGACCACGTTTTTCATCTTCTGGTTGAAATTCAGCAATCTAACGTATGCTTTATATAATCCTTTTTCCTTGTCAATCAACGGGATAAGGATGGAATTGATGACAATGCTGAAAAGAATGACAGCAAAAACGATGTTGCGCATGAACATGGCAATCCTCATGTCGGGGATGTAGATGAGGGCTTGGGTGGCCAAAACCGCTGCGGTCAACCCTTTGGGATTGAGTGCCGACATGAAGACCAACTCCTTTTCGGGGATGCCTTCTTTCTTGGAGATGGCGAAACGCACGGTCGGGATACGAAGAATGAAAAGCATAATGCTGATTATCAGTCCAATGGCGATGGGTTGCCATTGGTTCAGCTGGATGGAGATGCCGACATAGATGAAGAAAAAGGTTTTCAGCAGAAGGACCAATTCCGAAAACAGCGAACGCTCGGTCTCGTTGAGGTTGACAGGCACTTTTTTGACGAATTTCTTGAGCCAGGCGTTGTAGATGCTGTCGATGTTGGCAAGGCCTATGCCGAAGGCCAAAGCTGCAATGGCACCGCTGAAGCCCATCCACTCGTTGAGGCCATAGATGATGAACACGAAAGCGGGCGTGGTCAGGATGGAATACTTGATGTTGCGCACCTTGTCGAGGATCAAGGCCCAGAAGATGGCACCAATGAGACCCATCACGGTGGCAAGGATGAACGACGAAAAGATGTTGCCGAGGATGGCGCCAAACTCCAAGTGCTTGCTCTTGACGCCTTGAAGCAAGGCAAGGGCGAGCACGATGCTGAACACGTTGCCGATGGCGGCTTCCAAAATGAGCATGATGGCTGGCTTTTCCGACATCCGCATCTGCCTCACGATGGGGATGACCACTGCCGATGCCGTGCCGCCCAACATGCAACCCATGGTCATGCTGATGACCGGGCTCAAGTCCAAAACTAACCATCCGAATAGCCAAATGGCGATGGCAGAGAGCACGAAATTCAATGCGGTGAGTTTCAATGCTCCTTTGAAGGAGTCTTTTAACGCGCTGAACCTCAGCTGTGTACCGCTTTCAAACAGGATGGTCACCAAGGTGATGCCAGAAAAGAGGCTACCGGCGTTGCCAAGGCTTTCGGGGTCGAGCCAATGGAAGACGGGACCGATGAACAGGCCGATGATGATAAGGAACAGCACGTCGGGGATGCGTTTGCGGCTGAAGATTTCGCTAAAAAGGTGTGCAGTGAAGATGAGCAAGCCGATGATGGCGATGGTTAAACCGATTTGTCGCGACGAGCCGCTGTTGGAGATTTGCTCGGCCACGGTGTTGACCAAACTGGGGTTGGCAACGGCTTCAGAAATCTGGGCGACGGTGTCATTGATGCCCGACAGGGTGTTGGTTGTGGGGATGAGGTCGGTCTGTATCATGGCATCGGTCTTTTAGTTGAACAATCTCCAATTGACGCCGATGAAGATGCGGCTGTCGCGCATGGGGTAGTGGGGCGCTATGAACGAGTTGTAGTTGCCCGTTAGGAGGAACATGTTGGTGTAGGCCACATAGATGTGAGCCTTTTTGATCTTGATGGCCAACGCAAGGTCGATGTAGGGGAAGTTGCCAATCTGGACTTCGTTTTGGAGGTAAAAGGTGCGCGTGGCTGGCATATAGGCATCAGCATAGTATTTGGTGAAATAACGCACCGTGATGCTTGGATGCAGTGTGGCCGCCTTGCGGAAAATGGGTTGCGAATAGCCGAACTTGAGCTGGCCCATGACCAAAGGCAGGTGCACGACTTCCTCGTTGCTCGATTTCTGTAGGCTCGCAAAGCCTTCCAGTTCGAACCTTCCAAGACGCTGGTAGAAACTGAGATATGCCTCGCGTATGCTGAACATGGCCTCGTTTTGTGCGGGACGGGCATCGGTGCCGAAATAGATGAAGTTGGCGATGCTGGTCTGCTTGAAGCCTATGGTGTAGCTTTTGTAGTTGTATTTCAGGTTGAAAGTCAGGTAAGTGGCTGCCTTGAAGTCGTTTTTCCAGCGGAAATGGTTGGAGTGGTATTTCTCCTCAAACCAGTTGGCCGACTGCCGTTTTAGCTCGAAATCGAAAATGGCTTGGCCATAGTTTTTGTTGGCGGTGCCGATATATTGTTTCCATTGCCCCTTGATGTCGAAATCGCCGATTTGGTAACCTAAGGTGATGAGTTCAGCCTGTCCGGTGATGCGCGTCGACTTGAACAGGTTGACGATGACGCCTCCATTGATACTCAATTGGTTGTAGTTTCTCGACACCACGGTTTCGCCTTCCAAATAGTCGAAGCTGCTCACTTTGTAAAAACCGTGCGTGATGCCAGCGTAAACATAGAAAGGAATGTCATCGTTGTGTTTCTGGTAGCCTAAACTGTTCCATTTCAGCGTGTTTCGGATTGCCCTAACCAAAGTCGTGTCGGTTGATTTGGTGGTGTTCAGCAAGGTATCGAAAGGTTGGTAGAAAGCTACGGAAGGGGAGGACTCGTTGTAATACAACTTGTTGTTGAGATAGCTGAAACTGTGGCAAATCCTGCCCAAGGTGAATTTCCTTGTTTTGACTTCTTGCTGGATGTCGTTCCGGCCGGCGGATTGCAGTGTATCGAGCCTTAATGAGTCTGCTAAAGTGCTGTCATTTAGGGGAGAGATTGGAATGATTGTGTCGTTTCCAATTGGGATGATCGTGTCGTTTCCAATTGAAGTGATTGTGTCGTTATTTGATGGGGTCTCAGCGCTTTTCGATATGATGGTCTTTTGGGGTAGCAGGTTGAAATAATGCTCGAAACCTATGCCGCTTGAGACGATGAAATTGGTGGCGTTGTTGAGATTGGTTCGGATGACCGAATTGTCGGTTTCGGTATGCGAACTATAGTCTTCGTCGTTGGCGATGCCACCGTTTTCGCCCATTTCCAGTTTGTTGCGATAATAATAGGCAGTAACGCCGTAACGTTTGTCCTTGGTGAAATAGTGTGCATTGACCCAGAAGTAGTTATTGATGCTTTTGTTGTTGATGAACACGCCTGGCGAATAGTCAGTGTTGAAGGCGAAGGAGACGAAAAACTGCGGTGTGAACTGTCTTCCGAACCTGACGTTGAGGTGTTGCTCTTTGTCGCCCGTAGTCATCACATAACGGAGTTCGGAGTAGGGTAGGACCGATTGATAGGAAACGATGGTACTTTCGTTTTGCATGTAAGCGGCGAAAGAGGGCAGGGTCATGTCAAATCCCACTTGGTGCAGATAGTTGAACCTCATCGACTTATGTGCGAGACCCGTATTGCTGAGTGTGCTGTATATGGTGTTTTTGCTCTCAAGGATTTCTCGGTTGGCCGCGTGGAAAGTCAGTGTGTCGATGACTTTTGAAGTGTTCAGGAAAATGCTGTCGAATTGCATTGCATTGTAGGTGACAAACGTTGAGTCGATGGGAAGAGAAGGGGAGAGGGTGGTCTTTTTTGGTGCAATGCTATCTTGATTTGGATTCTGTGAAAATCCTAAAATATTGATAATCAATAGTAATAAAACATAAATGGTTTTCCTTCGCATAAGATAGGAATTTGGCCGTAAAATTAGTAAAAAGTTGGGAAGTGGGAATGAAAAAGGTTGAAAAGAATGGAAAAGGGTAAGGGGGGACTAAAACAGAAAACCCCGCCAGCATCCGCTGGCGGGGATTCCGTTAAGGGAGGGCGACGAACTACTTTCCCACGCGTTGGCGCAGTATCATCGTCGCGGCGGGGCTTAACTTCTCTGTTCGGAATGGGAAGAGGTGCGCCCCCGCGCCATTGTCGCCTC